>Ga0118677_10000346_pt1 | contig 101672 bp, 88 predicted proteins | sample AliMusrvi5mmetaG_FD_86154 | JGI IMG/M metagenome (GOLD analysis project Ga0118677, IMG submission 86154) | reverse complement strand
GAAGTGCCATAAAATAAAGAATAGTCTTAGTATTGAAAGTAAAACCTTTCCATCCGATTAATATAACTGCCGCAAAAAGTATTAAACAAATGATAATGTAATATTTTTTACTAATATTCATTATGCTTTTGTACTCATTCACTTTATGTACCGATTCAATTACAGGATCTTCGCCTAAATTTATGCTCTCCAAAGCTCTAAATCTCATAAAATTAATCTAACCCAAATAAATGAGTACCACCAAAGAAAGGACACATCCAACAATAAATTTCAGATCAATATTTTCTGGTTTAAACAATGGATGAAGAGCTATTACTAATACTATTGGCCCGACAAGAATGCCATATATGCTCTGAAATTTCATCCGGTATAATTTGCTCTGAGGTTTTTTTAGAAGTGTTTCCATAATTAGTCTTTTATTTAATTTTTCAAGATTATTCAATTTACGATCATACTGTTGCCATATTGTTTTCAATTCTTCAATTTCCATGATTCATAATTTTAATTGTTTGACAAATAGCTTCTTAGCTTCATTTTAATCCTGTTGATTTTTGTAGCTACATTGGTCTTGGTAATGCCTATAATCTCCGCTATTTCATCATATGAATATTCGTCAAGAAGTAAAAGGATTATGGCTTTATCTATTTTTCCAAGGGAATTGATTGCGCTATATAATTGGTCATACAATTCGTCAATTGTATTATCTGTTTCATCTGATAAATGAGGGATCAAATCGGTATATTGAATACTCTTGGTTTGTTTTGAGTAAACGCGAAACCAGGTTATCGCTGTATTTAAAGAAACCCTATAAACCCAGGTACTAATTTTTGATTTATTCTGAAAGCCAGGATATGCAATCCACAGATTAGAAATAATATCCTGAAATAAGTCCTTTTTGTCGATCGTATTATCGCAATACAAGTGACTGACTTTATAAATCAATTTTTTGTTATTCTCGATCAAGTCAATAAACTCAGTCTGTAATTTAGGATTATCCATTCTAAAGTCTTTAAATCTGAACTATTAGTCGAAATAATTATGAGAAAGTCACAAAGAAGTAGAATTATTTTTCAGGGGTATATGATCCAAGTGGTTGCTAAAATCAATATTGTGATAAAGTCTCCGAAAACAAAAACTCCATCCCTCTTACGAAGAATGGAATCTTTTCTCTCTGTGTTCTCTGTGTTTATGAGATTTCAGCAAAATACTTATAGAACAAGGGGATTGTCCTTATCCCATTGTAGAATTGTTCCAAAGCGAAGTTTTCGTTTGGAGAGTGGATGGCATCCGATTCGAGACCAAAGCCCATCAGGATAGATTTAATTCCAAGCACTTGTTCGAAGGTTGAAATAATGGGTATGCTTCCACCACTACGAATAGGTACAGGCCGTTTCCCATAGGTATCCAGGTAAGCTTTTTCGGCAGCACGGTAGGCTGGTAGGTCAATCGGACAGCCATAGCCTTGTCCGCCATGCAGTGAAGTCACTTCTACCTTTACCGTTTTTGGAGCAATGCTCTCAAAATGTTCTTTAAACAGAACTGCTATTTGTTCATGTTTCTGGTTCGGCACCAAACGGCAGGATATCTTGGCAAAAGCTTTGGATGGCATGACTGTTTTTGCACCTTCACCCATATAACCACCCCAGATTCCACAAACATCAAACGATGGGCGTATGCCGGTACGCTCAGTAGTAGTATAGCCTTCCTCACCTGAAACCTCGTTAATGTCAAGGGACTTCTTATACTGTTCCAGATCAAATGGAGCCTGAGCCAGTAATTCGCGTTCTTCTGATGATATTTCTATCACATCATCATAGAATCCAGGGATAGTAATTCTACCTTGTTCATCAGTCATCTGTGCGATCATTTTGGCAAGCACATTGATTGGATTCGCCACAGCACCTCCAAACAGACCGGAATGCAGATCACGGTTTGCACTGGTTACTTCAACCTGCCAATAAGTCAGACCACGCAAGCCAGTAGTAATAGATGGCATATCCGGGGCAATCATTGAAGTGTCTGATACCAGGATAATGTCGGCTTTCAGTAATTCGCGATGCTGCTCACACCACAAGCCCAGACTAGGAGAGCCCACTTCTTCTTCCCCTTCAATCATGAACTTCACGTTGCATGGAAGGGTATTGGTTCGTACCATGAGCTCAAATGCCTTGGCATGCATAAAACTCTGACCTTTGTTGTCTTCTGCTCCACGAGCCCAGATCTTTCCGTCCCTGATTTCAGGTTCAAAGGGAGGAGAGGTCCATAGATTCAAGGGATCGACAGGCATTACATCCATGTGGCCATATATCAGAACCGTCGGTTTGGAAGGGTCAATAATCTTCTCCGCATAGGTAACCGGATTACCTTCTGTTTCAAAGATTTCAGCCTTATCGGCACCTGCATCCAGCAACAATTGCTTCCAGTATTCTGCCGCAACATACATGTCAGGTTTATTGGCTGTCTGTGAACTAACGGATGGAATACGCAGCAATCCAAACAATTCCTCGAGAAAGCGTACTTTGTTTTCTTCTATGTATTTTTCAATGTGTTCCATAAGGTTCTTTTGATTATTTGTGTTTTAATTTCGACAGGTAAATATAGAATAAATACTACTTGTGAATGATGAGTTTATTCAGGCTTGATTATCGGATATTAACTTAGAGTATCTTTTTGATTGAACACTCAGCATAATCTACCCTGAAACTGCTACTTTTGCCAATGATATTTAATCTGAAAGAGACCGATAACCTGAAAATAATTAATTACTATGACTAACGAACAATGGAATATATTGGTTGATGTAATTAACCGTAAACATGAGGGACCTGCTCCCGTGGGTTTTATCATTGATAGTCCCTGGTTGCCGGGCTGGGCAGGTATATCAACCCTGGATTATTATGCCAGCGGAAAACAATGGTTTGAGACCAACCGAAAGGCAATCAACACCTTCCCTGAGACAATCTTCCTGCCAGGATTCTGGTCTGAGTATGGCATGTGCAGCGAACCATCAGCTTTTGGAGCTAAACTGATCTGGTATGAAGGCAATTTACCCCATGCCGATAAAACAATACATTCCATTGAAGATATTGCTGAAATAAGAAAGCCCAATCCCAAACTGGATGGCCTATTGCCATTCATCATTCAACGGCTGAAGGAATTTGAACCTGACATTCAGAAAATGGGGCATGAAATAAAGTTTGCCATTGCGCGCGGGCCACTCAATATCGCCACCTTTCTGATGGGCACTACCGAATTTATGATGGCACTGATGATGAACCCGGAAGAAGTACATCATCTGTTGAAAGTAATCACCGATTTTACTGTCGATTGGCTGCGGTACCAAAAAGAACAGTTTCCCTCCATTCAAGGAATCCTGGTTCTGGACGACATTGTTGGTTTCGTCGGCGAAGACGAGTGCCGTGAATTTGCAGTTCCCTACCTGAAGGCTATTTTTGCAGCCTTCGAAAGCAAAGTACGATTCTTTCACAACGATGCCCAGGGTATAATCAGCACACCCTTCCTGAAAGAGATAGGGATTAACCTGTTCAATTTCAGTTTTGAACATTCCATCAACGAGATTCGCGAACTGGCTGGCACTGAAGTTGCCCTGCTTGGTAACTTACCTCCAAGGGATGTTTTGGCTTCTGCTACTCCTGAAGAAGTAAAGCTACAAACGGAAAAGATGTGGAACGAAGTTCAGGATAAAAAGGGCATCATCTGGTCGTGTGGTGGTGGGGTTCCTCAAAATGTACCAACCGAGAATATGAAGGCTTTTATAGAAACGATACAAAGATTGGAGATTCAATAACGATGAGTACTGTAAATTTTGATTTGAAAGGGAAGGTAGCTGTAGTTACCGGAGGAGGAGGAGTTTTAGGCGGAAGTATTTCAAAAAGTTTGCTCGAAGCCGGAGTTACTGTAATTATCTTGGATATCAGGGAAGAAGCAATTGAACGCAGATTGGCTGAACTCAACGGACTGGGCGAAGTGCATGGAATGGTTTGCGATATCCTGAACATGGATAGTCTGAAAACGGTATCCGCCAAAGTTGTTGAATTGTATGGTCAGATTGACATTCTGGTGAATGCTGCAGGTGGAAATATACCAGGCGCAACACTTTCTGAAGATCAAACGATATTCGACATGAAAATGACTGATTTCAACAAGGTGACTGATCTGAACCTCAACGGAACGGTAATGCCCTGTATGGTCTTTGGTGAAGTAATGGCGAATAATGGCAAAGGCAGTATTATCAACATTTCATCGATGGCCACCTATTCAGCCATAACAAGGGTTCCCGGTTATTCGGTTGCCAAAAACGGAATAAATATTTTTACTCAATGGCTGGCCACCGAACTGGCCATGAAGTTTGGAGAGAAAGTTCGGGTTAATGCAATTGCTCCGGGCTTCTTTATCGGTGACCAGAATCGTGCCGTACTGATCAATCCTGATGGATCGTATACCGATCGAAGCATTAAAGTATTGGCAAAAACCCCAATGAAACGTTTTGGCGATATCAATGAATTAAACGGCCTGGTGCAATTTCTCTGCTCCGATGCAGCAAGTTTCATCACCGGGGCAATTATTCCTGTAGATGGAGGATTTAGTGCCTATTCGGGGGTGTAAAGGAGTTCAAAGTTTCAGGACTGGGAACATAGAGTGTTGTCTGTTGTTAATATGAAATGAGGAAAAAGGAATGAGGAAAAAGGAATTTATACCTGAACCCTCAATCATAAATTATAATTCATCAATCAAATATGGCACTCGAGAAGACATTTCGTTGGTTTGGGTTTAGCGATCCGGTTCAGTTATCGGATCTGAAGATGATGGGCATTGAAGGGGTAGTTACTGCACTGCACCATATCCCCAATGGAGAAGTTTGGCTGGTAGATGAAATCATGAAAGTCAAATCGGCCATTGAAGCACACGAAATGCGTTGGTCGGTAGTCGAAAGCTTGCCTGTCTCGGAAGGCATTAAAACCCGGAATAGCGATTGCGAAAGGCTGATAACCAACTACAAACAATCCATCCGAAACCTTGGGAAATGTGGCATCGATACCATTTGCTATAATTTCATGCCTGTACTCGACTGGATTCGTACCAATTTGCATTATCCATTGCCAGATGGCGGAGAAGTCATGTATTTCGACTTTGCAACCTTTGTAGCCTTCGATGCTTTTATCCTGAAACGCCCAAATGCGGATAAAGATTATGAAGCAACTATTCTGGAGAAAGCTTCAAAGATAGCATTCGATATGTCGGAGGAAGAACAGGAACAACTGGCCCATGACATCATTGTGGTATCCCAGGGATTTATCGATGGGACAATTGATGGCTCAGTTGTCGATTATAAAAAAGCATTCTTATCTTTTCTGGATACTTACAGGGATATTGATACAGCGAAACTGCGTCAACATTTATCACTGTTCCTGAAAGAAGTAGTACCAGTTGCTGAAGATTCCGGAGTCAGGCTATGTATTCATCCTGACGATCCGCCATTCCCTGTGCTTGGGTTACCACGAATCGTCTCCACACAGGACGATCTGGAATGGATCTGCGCACAGGTGAATTCAGTTGCAAACGGGATTACCTTTTGTACAGGCTCTCTGTCAGTGAACAGGCAGAATAATCTTGAAGAGATTGTAAAGAAGCTGGGACATCGGATTCATTTTACTCACCTGCGAAACAATGTATTTTTTAAAGACAAAGCTTTTCATGAATACGGTCACATTGAAGGTGATATAGACATGTATCCTATCATAAAAGCACTGCTTCAGGAACAAATCCGAAGAAAAGAGATCGGGAGAAATGATTTTTGCATTCCATTCCGTCCCGATCATGGCGTAAAAATGCTTGATGACTTTAACCGATCTGCCAATCCTGGCTATCCACTCATAGGACGATTGAAAGGGTTATCTGAACTTTCTGGGATGCAGATGGCAATAGAATGGGAGCTGAAGGGAAAGTAGGTCATCTCATAAGTCAGAATTAAACAAAAGGCAGTCAGTTATCCAACCTTTAGCCTAACATCCTGCGTATTCTTCAACAGAATACATTATTTTTGCTGACATAAATTCAGACCAACCTAACATACAACCCATGAATAATAAAATTATGTCACTCTTAGCACTTACCACAATCTTAACTGCGTGTTCAAGCGGAGGGCAGAAAACAGCAGTGAAAGTAAAATCCAATTCTGAATTTACCGGTGCAGCAGGTGAGGTTAAGCTTATGACTCTTGACCCGGGCCACTTTCATGCTGCCCTCATCCAGAAGTCAATGTATAAGCAGATCGATCCTTCAGTTTTTGTCTTTGCTCCTGAGGGAACAGATGTTACCGATCATCTGGCTCGTATTGATGGATATAACAAGCGGCCAGAAAGCCCTACTGTCTGGGTTGAGAAAGTATATACCGGGGCTGATTACCTTGAGAAGATGCTCTCTGATAAGCCAGGTAATGTGATGATGGTGGCAGGCAACAATGCCAAGAAAACTGAATACATACAGAAGGCAGTCGAAGCCGGAATCAATGTCTTTGCCGATAAGCCGATGGTTATCACACCTGAAGCTTTCCCTGTGCTGGAACAGGCATTCAGGACTGCAAAAGAAAAGGGCGTTTTGTTATTTGACATTATGACTGAACGTCAAGAGATTACAACAATTATTCAACGTGAACTGACTAAGATCCCTGAAGTGTTTGGAGGGTTGACCGAAGGAACTATTGAACAACCTGCTATAGTACAGGAAAGCATTCATTACTTTTCAAAGGTGGTTTCAGGGAATGCATTGAAACGTCCGGCATGGTTCTTCGACACAGCTCAGCAGGGCGAAGGGATCGTTGATGTAACCACTCATTTGATAGATCTGGCACAATGGGAAGGGTTTCCTGAGATGATCCTGAACAAGTCAGACGTACAACTGATTTCAGCTAAACATTGGTCAACTGATCTTTCTCAGAAACAGTTCGAAGAAGTTACCAAGCTGAACGGATTCCCTGAGTTTCTTAAGAAAGATGTTGAAGGTAATCTGCTTAAAGTCTATTCGAACGGTGAGATCGTTTATAATCTTAAGGGTAAAACAATCAAAGTGAATGTTATCTGGAACTTTGACGATCCTGATGGTTCCGGTGACACCCATTACAGCATCATGCGTGGAAAACTGTGTAATGTAGTCATCAAACAAGGAAAAGAAGAAAGCTTCAAACCGACTGTATATATCGAAGCCAACATTATGGAGGGTTTACCTGACTTCGAAGTGAGTCTGAAGAAAGCAATTGAGCTGAACATCGCTTATAATTATCCCGGTCTGAAACTGATAAAACTGAATGACAAACTCTGGACTGTTGACATCCCTGATAAATACAAACTAGGCCATGAAGCTCATTTCGGACAAGTTACTGAAGAATACCTAAGCTACCTGAAACTGGGCAAATTACCCGAATGGGAAGTACCCGGTATGATTACTAAATACTACACTACTACGGAGGCTATGAAACTGGCCAAGAAGCAATAGGAAATATGAATAAGGAATGAGGAAAGTATCTTGATTCCTGTTATAATAATGAAAAAATAAACAGAAAGGCTGTCCGGGATTCAGATAGCCTTCCGTATTTTTGAATAGAATTACAACTTCAACATGAGAACACGTATCCAATTAGTCTTTGGCGATATCACCAAGCTCGAAGTCGATGCTATTGTGAATGCTGCCAACTCTTCACTTATGGGAGGTGGTGGTGTCGATGGAGCCATCCATCGGGCAGGAGGACCAGCTATCCTCGAAGAATGCCGTCAGATCATTGCCTTGCAGGGTCGCTGTGAAACAGGTGAAGCCGTGATCACCACGGGAGGTAATCTTTCAGCCCGGTTTGTAATTCATACTGTTGGACCAGTATGGCATGGGGGCTCGAATAACGAACAGAGGATGCTTGAAAATGCCTACCTGAATTCATTGAAACTGGCTCTTGAAAACGGTGTTGAAACCATAGCCTTTCCCAATATCAGTACCGGAGTCTATGGATTTCCAAAGGATCAGGCTGCCCGGATTGCCATTAAGACAGTTACTGATTTCCTAACCGCCAATGATCAACTGAGAATGGTTTATTTCGTTTGCTTTGATCAGGAAAATTTTGAGTTGTATGATCAACTACTTAACTAAAACATGCCAAGAACATTATTCAATTCATTCAGATATCCAAAATGCTCTGGCAAAAAGAAGATTCCCTAAAAGTACTGTAAATAAATTCACGTCCCAGAGATTAGTTGATCACAATCTTATTGGTATAAAGGAGTTCTTTGCCCGTTATCTTTAGTAAATAAAACCCCTTTGGATATTTAGACACATCCAGTTGCATTTCTGGTGAATCAGTATTAGCCTGAAAAAAAGTTTTCCCTGAAGAATTAATCAACTCCACCTTGCAGGATTCCTGTTTCCAACCATCAGATATTATTTTCAATAGATCGCTGACAGGATTCGGATATACATTTATACCGCTTTGCGACAGGACCTTCGTGGTGCCATCTGTTTGAAACGGCAAAGGGATGTCCTGATTCAATATCCATCGGATACCGTCCCGAAAAGTGGTTTCTTTATTGGAGCTATGATCCTTCCCCTGATTGACCACCGCGAAAAGATTGAAATAGTCATAATTGTGGTATTCGAGAGACTGCTGCATCCGTTCCATATCGTCAACCATGCTTCCCTCCAGTGAACCAACGGTCATATAAAGATTTACAGGCAGTATGTGGGTCTGGAGATATAATGAATTATCCAAATTGAAAGCCAGTTGACCATCGGGCCACCATATACTCGGACTGGCAGCAATCATATTATGGAAAAGGATATCATCAAAATCAATATATTGGAACATTGCCAACAGGGTGAATATTCCACCATACGAATGTCCGAATAATGTTCTGTTGACGGGATCAGTATTATAATCCTCCTCCATTTGGGGAATCAGTTCATCTTTTAAGAAATGATAAAAGTTAATGTATCCATAGGTGTAATCCCTGTCTCGCTTTGTAGCTCCCGGATATCCAATACCGATGGTAATCACTTCAGGGATAACCCTAAGATTCATATAGTCGGCCATAATGGTGTGAAACGCACCACCATCCCCGTCTAGGAAATAGACTACCGGGTACTTTTCAGTCCTGAAATAATCATAGTGTTCGGGAAAGCTGATGTACAACTCAAAATTGTCATTAACATTACTTGACCATACAGTTCTTTCAGTGATAACCGGTGTTATCAATGTACCTTGAAAAGCAAGCGGGCTATTGGTCTTTGCAATATTTTCGTTCTGTGCTCTTAAGGAGCAGAGCACTAAAATCTGGAAACCTATAAGCAAAAATACCCGTTTCATTGCGCTCAATATTAGGGTTTGACAATCAAGATATCACATCTGTCTATATGACTGTTCAGAAGAGATTTACCCTATGAGAAAATGACTAATTTCGGGATCTTTTACCTCGAGTGTCAAATCTTTAACATTTCCATGTTTTAGTCTTTTTGATTAACTCATAATGAGAGGTAACCCGACCGGCATCTCTATCCCGTTTGCCTGGTCGATCATTTCAACTGTTTATAATTTAAACTTAAACTGTTAATTCAGCGACTTGAGGTTTTCCAAAGCTTCGGGTACAAACTTATGCAAATCAACCAGCAAGGCGCAATCCTCCAGCTTTTCGCAATCGGCGCAGGTTTCAAAGCCTTTTGAATGTACACAATTTCGTATTTCACACTCCGCACAATGCGAAAATTTAACTCCTTCTTCCCGACATCCGGTACAATTAATCATTTCAGGCAAAATGCCATTTACTCCAAACTGGACACCCCATTTCTCAGCAGTTTGGGCACGCAATTCATCATCATCAGTTATTGTAGCTATTCTTGCATCGCAGGTAGCACAATTTAATCCGCAACAGGCAATAAGTTTTTCCATATTCGTTTGATTGATTAAGGATTAATAATCAGTAAATATACAAAATTGTTATCTTATTTTGAAATTCCTGACCCTTTCGATCAGGGCAAACGCATTTAGAAAATACCATTTTGCCACAAGCACCCCTGTGAGCTTTTTCCCCTTACTGATTCTTAAGGAATAGATATCTATAGTGTCAATTTTCCCTATTCCCAAATCCGGAAGCTGGGAAGTGTTGTCCACAGATTGCCAATGGGCTTTAAAGGAGTGGTGTTCGGCTCTCTACTTGTGTGCTTCTTGTGTGCATATGCTGTGCTTCTTGTGTGCTCAGGAAGTTTCTGAACACACAAGAAGCACAGCATATGCACACAAGAAGCACACAAGTAGAGAGTTTGGTATAACTTTGGGGGAATCCGATTAGCAGGAGCTCCTTAACTTCTGTTCAAGGTCCAGCCATCCGGTTTAGTGTCGGGAACGGACCTTTCGACATTGCATATTTAAATGTAGCTAATTATCACTTTGGTTGACCCACTGAGCTTCAAGGGGAGCATTTGGCATAAACAGCATTTTTTAAATGCGTTGGCCTTGGAAATGCCCGATACATTTACTCAATGATAACTTTTTTCATTATTGATTTTCCTTCTTTCAGCGTAATCTTCAGGATGTAGATTCCCGGAGGAGTTGGAGGGACATTAATCCGGATTTCATATTTTTGTATGTTGACCTGAAGCCCTGAAACTTCTATTCCGTTGGCAGGGTATAAGGAAAGGTGTTCAAGTTGAACCGAGCCATCCAATTCAATAGTAATTTCCTGCTCAGCAGGATTGGGATAAATCCTTAGAACCGGGTCACTGGATAGATCCTGGCTAACTGTTGGCCATTGGTTCTTTAATTGTTCAATTTGTGAAGGTGGAATTTCAACATTCCATAACTTGAATTCGTCAATGCTTCCAAGTAGTCCATACTGAGTTTCTACATCGTCCATCCTGCCAAGTGTAATTGGCTTGGTAGAGGCTAAAATTGATCCTGTAAAGGCCTTAAAACTATCTAAAACGCCATTCACATAAAGTTCCATGGAATAACCTGTATAGACAACTGTCACATGGTAATAGCGGTTAAGATCTATTGGTGCCGAGCCGTCAAGATCAGAAACTCCGGTGCTTGTCTTTACGGTCCACCGGAACTTCCCTTCAGGAATGATGGAAAGCTTATATCGCTGTTGCCATGATCCGTGGGAAATAATAAAACGTTCAGTCCCGAACTGTTCGCATTTTACCCAGCAACTCAGGCTTACGGCATCGGGGAAGTTAAGGTCAGCGTTATTGGCAGTATAAATAATGTTTTGTCCGGATGTAAACCGATAAGCTTTCAAGGGCACTCCCCAGGGATCATCTGTTTTGGTAGCCCCGATTACGGTAGCATTGAAGCTGTTGGAAATGGCATTTCGTCCGTCAATGTCAAAGGGATACCAGATCAGCGGAGTTTGAAAGGGAAGACTTGTATTTTTCGTCAATGCATTAACCGATAGGGTGGAAGAAAGCATTTGCTGGTTGGTAACCTGCAATGTAATTACAGATACTCCAGGAGTTTCCGGAGCCTGCCAGTTGATTGAATTTCCGTTCGTCTGGATTATAGTACCATCAGAAACAGTCCATAGATATTGCAGAATTTCTCCGGGAACGGGCGTCAGGAGAGCAGTAAATGTGTTTGTTTCTCCTGTACCCGTATATTTTAAGGATGATTGAATGTCATTTAATACCGGTGGTGCAGAAATCTGGTCAACCACCTGCAATCGCAGTGTATCCTGTGCAGTTTGACCGTTTGCACTGATCACGCATTTAAGGATGGGTTGTGACTTGACGGCAGGTGCGGTGATCTGAACCTGTGACTGGTTCTGTCCACTAATCAGTACATCATCCAGATACCAGGAGAACTGTACCTGGACACCAGCAGGTCCGCTTCCCGGAGTGCAATAAGCTGTAAAGACTGAACCTGTGATAACTGGATTGTGATCGGTTGAAATTGACTTAATCCGGAGGGCTGTTGAATAGTTGTATTTGTAATGATAATCGAGAACAGCATTTCCTGCATAAAGTCTTCCATTACTGGCTGCCGGAACGACACCTGAAGGATAAAGCCTGATTAACCGCGTTTCTCCGGAAGGTACACTTAACTGAATCGTCCCTGATGCGGATGGGAACAAAGTGGTTTCGGCGATTGCATCGTAAACTCCAAATGTGCCAGACGGGAGGTTTACATCAACTTGTTTGGCACCACTTGTTGGATTAAAATAGAGGTAACTGACGAAGGATTGGTCACCGTAAAAATCTGTTTTATTGAGATCGATCTGAAGGATTTCAGGAATATTGGTTGTTTGAACTACTGCAGCAAGATAGCCGACACTGGAGCCACTGTAAAGCGACAGATTGGTAGATGCCCAGCCGCCTCCAATGGCATCACCGGTAGCAAAAGGGGTTTGTCCCTGCAGGGTTTGTTTCATCGATTCGTGAGGAATACAGGCCGTTGGATCATTTGCGGAAGCCCAGGCATAAGAATCCTGATTTGTCTGCTGCAGGGCATTCCAGTAGAACAGCCTGCTGGCATTCGTCACGTTGAGTATCCATTTGGCAATGGCCTTTGCAAAGCGTTTGTCGTACTTGGGCAGTGGTGCAAGTGCAGCCGCCTGTTGGAAGCCATTCATGACAAAGGCGTAATCATTTCCGGCATCATTGGCTTCACCGATCAAGCCTGAAACATCATATCCTCCCCAGTTTCCAACAATCGATCCCCATCCTCTTAAGGCGCCACGGTCGAAGCTCCAGCTAAGCATATTCTGTATCGGGTAACTCGTCCCTTCCATAGCATTCATTTTGGCAGCGGTAAGCGTACCGTAGGGTAACTGAAGTTCGTAGGAGGGATTGGTAGTCATTCCGGATAGAAAATCCATAGAAAGCTGTGCTCCTTCGAAGTATTTACGATTCCCGGTTTCATGGTAGGCGTTATAGAGTAGCCAGGCGATGCTTCCTGCCGCTTCGGGCTCCGGAACACTGTTGTTTAGAGGCAATCCGGTGGACAGGTTGAAAGCCCTGTAATTCATGTTTGGTAGGGTCCACGGAGTGGTGGTTCCCCCTAATTTGTTGACACAACTTAACCATTGGTTGGCTACTGTAGTGAATTGTGAAGTATATTCAGGAGTAGCGGTGGGATATAAATATCGTAATTGATAGAAATAGACATTGGGCATGACATCGTACCACCAGTCATTGCCAGAAGTGGTGGAGTAGTCGTTTAGATAAACGTTTTGTCCGTTCTTAAGATTAAAGAAGTCTTTTGTTTTTGCTACCCAGTTTGTGCCATTCTGGTTGCTTTTATCGATACCGGTAAGCGAAGCTCCGACAATGGCAGGCATGATATTTATTCCTTCTGCCTGGTTGGGATGACTGGCAGCACCGACGTATGAATCGAGATATACTGGTATGTTATCTGCATAATTAAACTGCCCTATTGTCCCAAGACGAGACAAGGGTAAATATTGTCCTGTTTTAGTGGTATTGAAGATATAGCTGTCGTAATCGTGTGCCACGGTTTTCCAATCCCTGATAAACAATGGCGTAGGGATATCAGGCATCTGGTCGATCCGGGAGATACTCAACTGTCCCTGTTGCCCAAAGGATAGCAAAGTAAGAATACTAAGTTGCAGAAGAAGCAGATATCGGATCATGGAGTGAGGTTTTAGAATATAAAAACCACATAGGCACATAGGTCACATAGAAATATGAAAACTGTAAATTGGTATGTGGTCTATGTGTCTAGGTGGTTAAACAAATATTATATCTAAAGAGGGAGGCTCAAGTTTCTGCATCACCAATGCAGGAAATCTTGAGCCTTACCCTTTTAGATGTTTAAATAATCTGACTAACCAATAGATTATGGTTTTTCGTCATTATAGAGTTTCGAAACCTGACCATCGGACAAAGCGATGTTGTAGATTTTGAGCTCATCAATTGCGCCCATAAAATAACCGAAGTTAGTTGCGGTCGTCCATGCCATCCAGCCAACAACAGCATCGTTGGCGAGTTCGTCGTCGGTTGCAACACAACCAATAATAAATGGCTGGGCAGCAGGTGCAGCAAGAACTTGGATAAGTGGACCAATTCCTTTGTTTGCATTAGTCCAGGTTTTGGTTAGTGTCCCATCTACATAAATCTTTTCTTCCTGAGTTGTTGCATTCACTGATACCACAATATGATTCCATACATTTTTCTTAATCGAGCTATCGGTTTCATTATCGGCATCGATTACTGCTCCGGTAGATGTCTTGTAAGTAAAGAATGGTTTTCCGCCACCCTGGGTCTGAAGTTTATAACCCTGCCAGAAGTTCTGTGAAACAATATAATTGTTTTCGTACAATGAATCAGGTTTAACCCATACTGAAATGGTAAGATTAACAGGAAGGAAGGAAGTTGTGTAAGGAGCTTCAAGGTGAGCTCCACCATTTACATGAATGGCATTACCGCCTTTTACACCTGCAACCCATGTTGGTGCTGCTACAGCAGCTGTTCCAAGGATTACTTTATTTCCACCTTTAAAGGTTGCAACTTGTTTCCCAGCGGCGTAAGAAGTCGCCGTAGTTCCGGTACCTTCGTCAAAGTGCCAACCGGCATTCAGGTACAAAGACTCATCAATGTAGGCAAATGCCTTTGTTTTTAATAATGTCATTGCAGCGTTCAACTGAATAACCAGGTTGTCAATCTGTGCCTGTGTAAGTGTAGGAGCAGCAGCAGTTTTCACAGTTGCCAGGGTGGCTTGATAAGTTGTGATGTCTGTCTGAGGATAATCAGTCGATGTTGCAGCAGCAGAAAGTGCATCAGCTGATGCAATTGCTGCAGTTAGAGCGGTTTTATCTCCGGCAACAATAGTAGCGTCTTTTTTACAAGATCCAAGAAACAATGCTGAACTTACAACAAGCAGAAGCAGCAGGATACGAACTCTAATCAAATTTTCCATTTTCATAATGTTACTTTTAATGTTTATTAATATTAATGATTGCAATAGTCTTCAAATTATTTAATGGCCTGGTTTGCATCTATTTCAGCCTGCGGAATCGGGAAATACCGTTTGGTGTCATAGTTGTAATCCTTACCGAGTGCGGCTTCGGCAACAGTTTTGCCCCAGCGTGTCAGGTCAAAATAACGGTGAAATTCCTGGGCCAGTTCAACTCTTCGTTCATGTTGAATGGCTGTCCGGAGTAGAGTTTGATCTGAAGCTGTGACATCAGCCAACAGATCATCGGGAGGAGTTCCATTAAAGCTTGCACGGGCACGCTGTCTCACTTTATTGAGATATACTTTAGCCTGTTCAGCATTGCCGGTTTCATTGTATGCCTCTGCTTTCATGAGTAAAACATCGGCATAACGCAGGTATATATAATTGAGGCCGCCATCGCCTTTCAACGCAGCTGAAACTTCGGAAAGAGGCTGTTGGTGTTTTTTGGTCAGATATCCGGTTGGGGACCAGCTTGCGCTGAACAGGTCTCCATTCAGCCAAGGCTGACCATCACGGCCAACAGTAGCATCGAGTCGGGGGTCAACTTCACCGGTGGCGCTTATTTCAAATGCATCTACCAGGCTTTGTGTCGGTGCATTGAAATAATACCCTCCTTCAGGAGCAGGGGCAAACCATTGATTCAGTTCGCTTCCAGTCATTGGATTCTGTCCCGATAAATGTTGAATCGCGAAAACAGATTCGCTGCTGTTATTCCAGGCCAGTTTGAAGTTATTGGCGTAATCAGGCAAAAGACTGTAGATGCCAAGGTCTTCAACCTGTTGGAAATATCCGATAGCGACGGTCCATTTCTGCTCATACAGACTTGCTTTTCCGAGCATAGCCAATGCAGCACCTTTGGTAACACGACCAATATCGGGCAGAGTGTAAGAAACCGGTAAAACTGCAGCGGCTTCAGTCAGGTCCTTTTCAATTTGAATATAAATGGCCGACACTTCGCTTAACGGTACGTTGATGGTCGCCTGAGTGAGTTGGGGGAAAAGTTTCAAAGGAACCTTCCCGAAAATATTTACCAGGTTGAAGTAGCTGTAGGCCCTGATAAATTTGGCTTCCCCGACAATACGGTTTTTCAGTGTGTCCGACATCGTAATTCCCGGAACATTGGCAATTACATTGTTGGCACGGGCAATGGCTTCATAGGTAAATTTCCAGAAATTACTGATCTCCCCATTGGTTGAATTGGCCGTGAAATTATCGATAGGAATAATTTCTGACTGATCTCCCGGATTGCCTCCCTTTATGGCATCGTCAGAAGCGATGTCACCAAATACCCAGATTACATTGTCTGCGCTTGAAAACGAAAGGGCATTGTATGTACCGGCAATCGCCTGAAGAGCCTGTTTATCATTCTGGTAAAAGGTGTCAGTTGAAAAGCTTCCTTTTAGATTTTCAGTTAGAAAGTCCTTACACGAACCGGGAAGGATCATTGATAAGGCCAGCAAAAGTGCAGATTGAAACATCCTTACTCTGGTTTTTTCGACATTTGCTTTCATCATCTTATTTTTGAAAGTGTCTGATATTATAATTGAAATCTTTTTCATAGTCCGTCAAATTAAAAGGTGATGTCAAGTCCAAGCATTAATGTTCTTGCTGTGGGATAAGTTCCCCAGTCGATGCCATTGGAACGGTCTCCTTCATTTTTGGAGTTGTCGCTGACTGTCATTTCCGGATCAAGTCCTTTGTATTTGGTGAAAGTGAGCAGGTTGGAACCCGAGGCATAAACCCTTACCTGAGAAATAGATATAGCCTTGAGTATATTTGCCGGAAGGGTATAACCGATCTGTACATTTTTCAACCGAACGTAGGCACCATCTTCCAAAAAACGGGACGAAGGCATGGCATTGTTTGATTTGGAAGTCCATGAAGCCCTTGGCTCGGTATTGGAAGTACCTTCGCCTGTCCAACGATTGTCAAAATAGTTTTGCGTAACGGTAAATCCACGATAGAAGCCCTCAATATCCTGGTTAATCTGCGAATAGATTTTGTTGCCGTATACTCCCTGAAAGAACATACTCAGATCGAAGTTTTTATAGTTTCCTGTCAGATTGAGTCCACCGTTCAGCCATGGGATTGCACTGCCCAGGTAAACCCGGTCGAGGTTGTCAATATGCCCGTCGTGATTGGCATCTACATATTTCACATCGCCCGGATGAATGCTGCCTGCCTGAAGGGCCGACAGCAAAATGTCGGTTTGGTTTTGAAATATGCCTGCCATTTGAAGCATGTAAAAGGAACCGATGGGATGTCCAACTGCGGTTTGTGTGGCATAAATGCCTGTCTCAACCAGTCCTCCGTAAAGGGGTGCATTTATTTTCAGCACTTCGTTGTGTACATAAGCAAGATTTCCACCAATGGAATAGCCCCAATCCTTCTTTTTCACCCGGTAAGTTGCTTCGAATTCAACGCCGTTATTCAATACAGAGCCATTATTAATCCAGGCAGGTGCTGAATATCCTGTTGATGGAGGATTTGATGCATTTACAAGCATATTCTCCGTTACTTTATAATAATAGTCGAGCGAAAGTGCGAGTGCTCCTTTCCAAAGTTCGGCATCCACGCCTCCATTATACTGATAGCTGGTTTCCCACTTCAGGTTGTTATTACCAAGAGCTGACTGGGCATAACCACTATTGGACACGTTGCCCAAAGGATAATTGTAATAGGGAGATATCCTGTCTTTATCCGCATAAAGGCCAATATCCTGATTCCCCACAGCACCATAGCCGGCACGAAGTTTAAGATTCGAGAGCCATGAAACATCCTTCAGGAAGTCTTCCTGGGATAAAACCCATCCTGCAGAAGCGGAGTAGAAAGTTCCCCATTTGTTGTTGCCGGTAAACCGGGATGAACCATCACGCCTCAATGTCCCCGACAAATAGTATTTCTCTTTATAATCGTAACTTACCCTTCCAAAGAAAGAGGCCAGTGTTGAGGCATACTCGGATTGGCTGCTGATCTTGGTGCCCAGTCCGTTACCAATATAGATCAATTCGGTCTGTTCTACCGGGAAATTCATGTCACTGGCGTATAATCCTTTTCCGTTGTTCTCAATAGCTTCAAATCCTGCCATGGCAGAGAAGGTGTGCGCTTCTCCGAATTTTGTTTCATAGTTGAGTACATTATTCATCGAAATGTTAGACGTTTGCACATTTCCGATGCTCAGACTGTTTAATGCATTAATACGGTCCAGCGTACCCCAGGTGGGGTTGAATTGACGGCTGTTTGAATTGGTGTATTCCAGACCTGCATTGGTCGTCAGTTTTAATTCGGGAGTTATTTTAGCAATAAAATAAACTTTGCTCCTGAAACTGTCATCCTTCCGGTTATTATCGTTGTGTGCACTCATACCAATCGGATTATATCCATCACCGAGAAAGGAGTTATATTTCTGGGCTCCAAAGTATTCAGATGGAAGGTCGACATACGTGCCATTGGGAAATTGGATTGGAATGGCCGGGTTACGGAAGAATGCATAACGGATGACACTTCCTCCATTACCACCTGCACCATCGCCTGAACTGCCAATGATATCGGTACTCGAAATGCCGGCCAGCATATTGGTGCCGACCGTCAGCCATTTACTGGCTTCGGTATTCACATCGGCACGGAGAGTTCCACGGGAATATCCGCTTCCTTTTATTATTCCTTTCTGATCGAATAGTGAAGTTGAAATCAGGAAATTGGATGTTTCGTTTCCTCCTGAAAGTGTAATCTCATGCGAATTAATCGGTGCCGGCTGAAACAATTCTTTTACATAGTTCACATTAGCGAACTTTGCAGCATCAGCAGTTGAGATCAAACCACGTTGAAGACTTGCAGGCAGAAAGGCATTGTCGTTGGTGGCAGCTTCGTTATAAATGGTGACATAATCTTTGGTGTCGACCATTTTCGTAAGGTTGATCGCTTGCTGTACGCCAGTCTGACCACGATAGGTGACTATGGTTTTTCCTTTTGCCCCTTTTTTGGTGGTAATAAGTACAACACCGTTATTGGCGCGAGAACCATATACTGCTGCTGCCGAAGCATCTTTCAATACAGTGATATTTTCGATATCGCCAGGCGAAAGAATTTTAAGTGCATCGGCTGTAGGGATACCGTCAACGATATAAAGCGGATCATTGCCCGAATTGATTGACCCGATGCCACGGATACGAACCGAAACTCCATCACCCGGAGCACCGGTATTTTCGGTCACCTGAACTCCGGCTACACGGCCCTGTAAAGCCTGAGACACATCAGCCAAAGGTAATTTAGTGAGATCTTTTTCACTTACTTTGGAAACAGCTCCCAGAATATTCCGCTTCTTGACTGAGCCGTATCCAATCACAACCATTTCATTGAGCATGACATCTTCCGAAGAAAGCTTTACATCAATCATTGTTCGGATACCCGGAACCTGCTCAACTGCGGTGAATCCAATATACGAATACACCAATACAGAAGAACTTGTCAGTTGATCAGATGCCAGGCGGTATTTGCCATTCACATCTGAAATAGTACCAATTTTGGTACCTTTAAGTTGAACCGTAACCCCAATGAGTGTTTCACCCGATTTGGCATCAGTTATTGTTCCTTCAACCGAATGTTGTGCAAACAGCGATACGGTCACTGAAATCATCATCATTAGTAATAGAAGTCTTTTCATATTATTGGTTTTTGAAAGATTTGATCATTTACTTATACGAGATTACTACATTACCAGCTTTTATTTTTGATCCCTCAGAAGTCAGCTTTGTTCCTGAAGGAAGTATAACTACCAGCGCGGCTTCACCTGCAGGTAATTTCATACTTATCTTTCCGTTTGCCCCTTTCGCCAGATACTTTTTCGATACAATATCATACAAGTCTGCGTTAATTCCGGATAAACAGGTCACCGTTGTGTCTTTTTTATAAGGGTTATAATAGAGATATTCCGGGTATTTATTTTCAGCATAAAAGTCGGTAGCATTGCAATTGAGTGCCAGAATTCCATCGACATCAGTTTTGTTTACAATAGCCCCGAAGACACCAACGATCGAAGTACTGTAAAGACTGAACATGGATGTTTTCGGCTGACCTGTTGTCCATTTGGGTCCGTCACCTGTTGAAACAGGTGTAATCCCTTTAAGTTCCGGTTTATTGTAATCATCCACCTTGCGTAACCCTTCGTAACCAATGATCCCATGGGTCAGGTCTTTCAACTCGGGTAAAAACTGGTGGGCATTGTCAACCTGGTCAGGATAAAACAAGCGGGCAGCATTGACTACGTTCAGCATATATTTGCCAATAGTTTTGGCATACTGAGGTTCATATTTTACCATTGGAACCAAGGGCCATGACATTGCTACCGAATTCATGAAAAAGGCATATCCGCCACCGTCCGTAATACTTCCCTGCAGACCGGATACATCGTAATCGCCCCATTTTTCGGCAATCACACCCCATCCGTAACGTCCGCTTTTCGACTGGCAGCCATCAAATATCCAGTTCAGCATTTTAGTTACATCATATTTTGTTCCCTGTTCCGCATTAAGACGGGCGGCAGTATAGGTTCCAAATGGGAGCAGCATTTCGTAAAACCGGCTTTCCTTTTGGCTCAACAAAGCTTCAGTTGCACTTTTTGCATGATTGAGGTATCGCTTATCACCGAATTTATAGAACGCTGAATATAAAACCCAGGCATGACCTCCGGCAACATCCTGTTGCATAGGGATATTATTTCGCATGCCTTTCATTTGTGCATAATCGAAATAAGAATAATCATAGTTCCCGTTCAATACTGAATCGGCTTTACAGAATTGGTCAGCTATCTTGCGTTGAATAATCTCAGTGTTTTCAACCTTTGGGAATAGTGCAGCAACTCCGTAATACAATACATTGGGGTAAACATCATACCACCAGTCACGGCCATAACCACCACCGGCCATAGCAACTTCAGGATTGGTGTTGTTCATGACGATATTCCATTTGGTGGTGCTGTTAAAATAGTTTTGATCCATCTTTACAAAGTTGAACCCGTGCTGATTGGTCTTGTCTATTCCCATCAGCCCTGCACTTATCAATGAATTATATGAAGCAAGTGCTTCATGAAACTCACCCTTGTTTTTCTTTGGTCCCTGGCGGACATCACCAATCACGGTATAAAGTCCGTAAGTAACCTGATCAATATTTCGTCTGGAACTATCGAGCCAGATTAGTGGTCCATAGGATTCCTTTGGATTGAAATTGTATACCAGACTGTCGTATTGTATCGCTTTTTTCTTCCAATCAATGATTTTCAGTGGTTGAGGCAAATCCGGCATCTGGTCGATCCGCTGCAAAGAGATCTGAGCCATCGGTTCGCCCATTTGCGGGTCGCAGGATATAAATCCTATCAAAAGGACCAGAGCTAATATTTTAATAGTCAGTTTTTTCATTTAGCTTCAGAATATGAATCTTTCATGATGTTTTTAGCCAGAGGAATTGAGAGCATCTGCAGTACAGCAACTATTATCAGGGAGTAGCGGAGTGCAAAGGTTTCTGAAACGTTAAAGGCCAGAAAGATGAATAAGCCCAGTCCGCTGACACGACCGGCATACAGGCCGAACTCATGGTTAAGGATATAGGCATACTGATTGCGATTTTCGCGTTTCGAGACCACATCGATCACCTTCATCATAATGGGATAATAAGCAAGGTCGTGCAGAGGCTGAAAAAATACCTTGCACAGCACAAATACCATCACGCCGAACATAGATAGTTCGATCCCGTTTACAACAGTTCCTATAAGGAAGAGTGAAATGCCGAATCCAAAAATGAGAATACGGTGTTTCGGTTTGGCAAACCGACCCAACAGGTAGATCAGTATGGCAGTTAAACCGCCGCTTATTCCCTGTATAAGTCCGAGAGAGCCTTCTTTACCCACATATTTCATGATCAGCATAGCAGGAGCGGTAACCAGGAATCCCTGAACCAGACCCTTAAGGAATGCCAGTAAAATCTGTTTGTTCCATAGTCTGTCAAAACGAAAATAAAGAAAATCTTTCTGAACAGGGTTCTCGAATTTGCCCCGGGCAAGTGAAAAACAGGCAAGAATTGTAATCGCTAATACCATAACAGTTACGATGCGATAACCCATGTATATATTAAATACTATTCCGAAGAGATGCATCCCGTCTATGGAGGCAAGCAAGGCACCTATAGCCAGCGGAATTGTAATATTGGCAATGGTGAAGAAGAACGATTCAAGTCCGAAGAAGTAATTCCTATTCTCATCCTTCGTGGTATTTAAAGCCATCAGGTAACGGTTGGTCCAAAAAAATCCTGAAGCAGCACCAATCATGGTTCCGGAAACAATCAATCCAAACAGTTTAATGTCCTTCACAAACATCATGGCGACCATTGACAGACCGCTAAGCAGTATACCAAAACTATACAGATGAGCTACTTTAAAACTCTTCAGTAAGAATCCGTTGGTCAGTGAGGTAATGATGATCCCGGTGTACATGGCGACCTGGAAGATGGCGACGTAGCTGGTATCAGCAAAATACCGCATGATATAGGCTGCCATAAATATCTCGACAACAGGCAATACCAATGCATAAAGCATATTGGTAATGAGCAACACCCGCATGTTGTGTGGCATTGAAAAGAAGAATTTAAACTCGGCAGTCAGTTTTTCTATCATTTTAAGTTTGTTATTAGTCTTTTTTATAATCCGGATCCATATCCGGAGTGCGTAAGCCGGCCACTTCATCGGCCATCAGGATAAACACATTCCAGCACAATCCTCTTGTTGATGGCCACCAACTATCGGTTGTAGTCCATTTTGTAGGTATAAATTCTTTGCTGAACGGCCATTTGGGATTCAGGTAAATCTCTGCCCAAACCCTGTTTTCCATCAAGGCATTCGCCTTGGTCCAGTTGTGTTTTAGCCCCACTACATATGCGCAGTATTCTGCCCTGAACCAACTTCCGCCATTATAATAATATCCGTCACTTTGACCGTTGCTGTAGTTTTCTAACCCAAACTTTTCAAAAGGCTGATAATCTCCGCTTAGATAGGCATACCCTTTAGCGTCCTTCGTTAACCGAACACAGATCGGGGCAGTAGTGCCCAATTCGGGGTGAGGTGAGTTGGATACTTTATTGAGAACAGGGATAAGGTCCAAATGGTTCTTCACCATCTCGTCTGTTAACAGGGGTCTGTTGAATAGCCATAGGGAAAAGAATTCAGGTTCCAGATCAGTAAGGGTAATGATATCAGGGAAATTACGGTCAAACAGGATATGTTTTCTTCCGGTATCATAGAAATTACGGTATTCTGCTTCTGCCTTTTGGATGTATTCTTCGGAAATATCAAACCCTAATTCTTTAATAGTTCGTAAGGCAATAGCAAGCATTCCCTGGTTCACTCCAAGGCGATTGGTCTTGGGATTAAAATCAACAATATCCACCTGGCTAAGTGAGAAATGCGCCTGGCATTTACCATCCCTGTCAGGGTCAAATTCATTCAACACATAATCGACTGCTTTCTTTATTTTATCCTGCGGAAGGGTAACTCCAAAGCGACGTTTATTCATCATGGCCCAGATCAGCCATTCAATGGTTGCCTCGTTGTCCTTGGCCTCTACTGAACCCATTAATGGGGTGATGATCGTACCTATCCCGCCTTTGGGTGTTTGTGTTTTACCCCATTGATTCCAGATCGAAAGATTAAGCTCTTTGTTGTAAGAAGCTACTGTCGAGAAGAATGAATCCCGGTTATACATATCCGGAGCATAATTCATATTGGGCACATTGAATGGAGCAAAATTGTCCACATCGGTAATCCATGTAAGCATATTGAAATTAGCATATAGCATTTTCTCAATCTGCGAGCCTTTAAACCCTTTTCCTTCAGCCAGGCGTGTTTGAGAGGAAATCATAAATTGCTGGTGCGATTTCCAGGGTTCTGCAAAAATGTAAGTGGTCTTCTCCACTTTTTCTCCAATGGGCAGGATGTTGTATGGTTCCTGCTGGGGTTGGTGTTCGGTAAATTGAAGGTCTTTGATCTGAAGCTTACATTCTTTCCCTGATTGTGTGCCAATAAACATAGATACCGAATCATTTTCGATATATGGTACCAGAATGCTTCCCACAAAAAGAGACCAGTCATTTTCTATTGATGGAAAGTTATCGATGTACTTGACTCCGTCTTCCAGTTCAGTGGTTTTCAGACCATTCTTCATTCTGAAAAGCTTTAAGGCTACTCCGGTATTCCCTTTGCACAAAAATGAGATTGTATAAACTTTCTGATCCTTCAATGGAGCAATAAAATCTATTCCTGCCCTGCCTCCCGGATGGCCGGTTATGGATATTTGCCCATTTGTATTTTCGATTTCTGCATTTCCTTCTTTCTGAAATTTGTCAGGTGTCATTAGCACCGTACTTGTTCCTTCATCCAGGTTGTACATTTCACCAAAGGTTTGACGGATATAAGGATTATTTTCCGCCTGTTCTGATGCTGTAGCCACTGAAAACAAGTTAGGGTCAGCCAGGCGGCGATTGCCAACAAAGCCGCCACCACGACCGCTAAACCGGCGACGGGTATTCCGTGTAAACTGATTCTTATAGCCGGCATCCGTTAAGAACCCCACGACTGTATTGGTTGAGGTAACGAAACCAGCTGCCGGAAACATTTCATGTACAAACCCACCAGGAAAATTATCCTCTTCGAAGGTAACATATCGTTGAGGCTTTTCTGCCGGACGAGCTGTTTCATGCAAAATATAATACATGTTGGGCATGGAAGGCTGAATCAGATCTATGGTCTTTTTTACCAGGTTGGCATTAATTACTTCATAGGTTACCGAAACCGAAAGGTTGGAATCAAACTCTTTAATGTAATAGTCACTTGTTAAGGTGATGGCCTTTTCATTCCCTGTCCATTTTTGGCCATTCAAAAGCAAGTTGGCATTGGTACTCAAATCATGATTATAGAGTTGCAGTGAGAATTCTTCTGAATTCGTCACAAGCAATCGGGTGCCATCATAGATATCCACATGAAAACCAGCCTCGTCATTACCAACTGCTTTCAGAGAAAGTTGCTGGCTGAAGGCGCCTGAACTGCTTAGCAGACTAAGCAGGCAAAGAAAAAAGACCGTTAGCAGGTTTCCTTGTTGTGACATGTTCGTATCGTCTAAGAAATGTTAGAGGAGTGTTGAAAGTATTTTAGAGATCGAGAGTTTGGCTCCACAGATCACTTCATCGCTTGCCCCGTAATACATGAAGATGTCATCACCTTTCACATAATGACCATTGGTAAACACTACGTTCCCGAAAAACCCTGTTTGTTCGTAAGTTTCGATAGGTTCCATAATGGGGTCAATACTGCGGGCAAGTACTTTAGACGGATCATTAATGTCCAGAAGTAAAGCCCCCAGGCAATAGCGATGATCACTATTAGCACCGTGATATATTTCGAGCCATCCTTTTTCAGTCCGGATAGGCGCTCCACCGGCTCCGACACGTTTGGAATCCCAACTGTCGGCCCTTACTGTGGCTATGCATTTGTGCTGTCCCCAGTGAATCAGGTCGGGCGATTGGGCCAGCCAGATATAGTTGCCACCCAGTTCAGGACTGCTGGGACGATGCAATGCGTAATATTTTCCGTTTATCTTTTCTTCGAACAGCGCGCAATCCTTATTGTGTGGTGGAAAAATCATGCCTTCACGGCTAAAGTTCTTCCAGTCTTTGGTGCGGATGAGTCCCACGCCGACGCCGAATTCGGAAACTTCAGTAAACGACAGGCTGAACCCGTCGGCCATGGTAGCTACCCGGCAATCTTCAATGCCAAAGGTTTCCAGTTCGCCTTTCCCGAAAATTGGAGGATAACCTACAGGCTCCGAAAAATGAATTCCATCGTCACTGCAAACCAGACGTAAATAGGATAGCGTGGTAAGGTAATCCTTCTTCTTATAGTTGATTACCCGGGGATCAGAAGCATCCAGATCAGGATCATTTTTATCGAAACTTAGTATTTCGATAACCCCTTTACTATTATATACCGGGAAACTGATTTTGCCTTCAATCTGCTTTGGTCTTTCGGCAACACGTAAAAGCAGCCATATTTTTCCTTCGAATTGAAAAACACCGGGATTCAACAGACAAAGTATTTCCATTCCTTCAATGCCGGGTTTAAGATCGGCAGGACGAAGCAACGGGTTTTGGGGGAATCGGTTTGAAATATCCATTTGTAGTTTTGTTAGAGTGCATCAAAGCTACAGTTGGATGGAAAGATTCGTGTCCGTCCTGTTCCTGATCTTGTCCGGTGGGGTGTAAAAGGAATGGAATATAGGTTATTTGACCAATTATTCACCAACCAGGCACATACAGCACATAGGAAATTAGGAATAAGGAATAAGAAATTAAGAAAGTTTTCTGTTTCCTTATTCCTAATTTCCTATATGCTGTATGTACCTACGTGGTAATCTTTTTGTTTCGATAGTCCGACGGAGAACATCCATAAGCTTTATTAAATAACTCATAAAAATGTGTTCTGCTGGTAAAACCGGTTTGGTCGATGATTTCACTTACTGTCAGGGTAGTTGAATTAAGAAGTGTTTCAGCTTTGCTTAGGCGTCGCTGGTTGATCAGGCTGTGGGGTGTTATTCCAAGTACTGATTTGGTCTTATTGTAAAGAGAAGATTTACTAATGGCCAATTTATCACAGAGATTCTCCGACGCGAGGGTCTCATCATCGATGTTCTCATCAATATAGCTGAGCATTTTCTGGAAAAACGGGTCCGGGATCTCCTTGATTCGGATTACATTATTTTCGGGTGTGCCGAATTGACTTTTGACAGATTTTCTGAACTGAAGGAGTTTCTCAATTCTGATTTTCAGATGCTCAGGATGAAACGGTTTTGGGATATAAGAGTCAGCGCCGGCTTTTAGCCCGGCTATACGATCCTCAATCTCCGCTTTTGCAGTGAGCAGAATAATCGGCAAATGGCTCAATTCAAAGTTTTTCCTAAGCCTGTCACAAAGTTCAATTCCATCCATTAACGGCATCATCACATCCGAAACAATCAGGTCAGGCTGACCGGTGATTACCTTATCCCAGGCTTCCAGCCCGTTTTCTGCACTAATGATATTATAATCCTTCTGGAGGAAATCCCTTAATAATACCAGGATATCAGTATCATCATCTACCAGCAGGATCGTCGGTTTCCCTGATAATAGCTCAGAATTCACCGGTAGCTTTTCATGCATGGCTTCATCAATAAAGTTGATTTCAGTGAATTCGTTCCTCATTTCATTGGAAAGCCCGGACGGACTTAACTGATGAACATCGGGAAAGCAGCAGTTAAACCTGGTTCCTTCGCCGGGATTACTTTCAATACTGATGGTTCCCCTGAGAAGCTCCACAAGGCCTTTTGTAACGGCAAGACCCAGACCGGTTGAGCGAAATTCGGAGTTCCCGGTGAAACCGGGACCCTTACGCATGACCGAAGATATTCCGAAAGGCTCAAAGACTTTTTCAATATATTCGGACTCGATTCCAACCCCATTATCTTCAATTTCAATACTGAGCGAGGACTCCCCTGATTTCATGCTAACTCTGACCTGCCCTCCGGGCTTATTGTATTTGAGTGCATTCGAAATCAAATTGGTAATAATACGCTGAAACTTATCGGCATCCGTTTTAAATATCCGGTCAGGATCAGGTAGATTGAGCTCGAAACGAATATCCCGCTGTTGTGCAAATAATTCGAGATCGGAAACAACATCCTGTATCAGCTCAGCCGGTTTGGTAAGCTGTATGTTTAATGGTTCTTTTCCCTTTTCCAGCTTGCGGAACTGCATGATTTCCAAAACCAGTTTCTGAATCTTGATGCTGTTGTTGTACACCTTTAAAAGCCGTGGATTCTCCAGCGTGTTCCGGGTATCTTCAAGCAATGCATGTATGTGTGAAGTGATAATTGTCAGTGGTGTACGAAACTCATGGGCCACGTTGGTAAAGAACTCAATCTTGTAATTATTCAGTTCATCTTCCTTTTTCATTTTGAATTCCAACAAGGCTGCTTCCTTTTTTCGTGCAGCCCGTTTCCGGTATCCGGCGAATATCCACAACTGAATTCCAATGAACAAAAGGATATAGCCTGCAATGGCCCAGCGGGTAAGCCAGATTGGTGGATCGATACTGATCTCAATTTCCCTGATAGCTGTCGACCAATTGCCGTTTTCATCACTGGCACGTATCTGAAGGATATAGGTAGATGCCGGAAGATTGGAGAAGCTAATGGGTTGGTTCACCGGCTTAATGATCCATTCATTGTCGAAATTCTTTAAGCGGTACGAAATACGATGTCGTTCCTGTCCCCAGAATACCAAAGGAGAAACGTCAAAAGTGACCGAATTCTGATTGTATTTCAGGTGCAGCTTTTCCTGGTGGTTAATGCGACTGTTCAGTACGCTCTCAGTTCCGGGTTCAACAGGCAGGTTCCTGATCAGTAATTGGTTAATCGCTATAGGCGGGAAATACGAAGAAAATTTAATCTGATCAGTTTGTATAATATCCACACCCATCGTACCGCCCACGTAAAGCCGACCTGTTTTCTGATCAAAGAATGAAGCCCCGTCACTATATTCCAGATTGATCAGCCCATCGTTGGTGTTGAAACTCCTCACTTTTTTTCTGCTGCTGTCAATTAAGGATAGCCCCTGGTTGGTTGTCACCCATAAATTCCGGAGCATATCAAGTTGCATGGCATGTATACTGGTGTTGGCGAGGTCAGACTGGACATCTAAGCCAACTGAACTGATCGAATCGCCTGTGCCCGGCAATAAACAGAAAATGCCATTGCTGCTGCCTACCCATACCGGACTACCCGGTTCAGCATAAAGACACAGGATATCGTCATTCCTGATCAAGCCGGGATTTGAAGTGGCGGTATACTGGGCAATAACCCGCTTTGTAATTGTATTGTAACGATACACGCCCAATCCCCTGGTTCCAATCCAGATGATTCCCGCTTTTTCTTCCGCAAGACTGTAAACGATCTGTTTTTGTTGTCCGGGCGCAACTATACTTTTATCAAGGATGAGTTGTTCACAGGATACAGGCAGTGAATTGGTTTTCCCGTCCAGCTCAATCCGTATCACCCCATACCCACTGGTACCGAGGTAAATCCGGTGATCGTTGTCTTCAAGAATGCGGTATACGGAAGCAAATTCCAATGGGTTAAGTACTTTAAAATCACGGGGAAAATTACGTATAGTCTTGTAATCCGGCGAAAGAATATCAATGCCGCTGCCATCAGTGCCCACCCAGATCGATCCGTTTTCATGTTCATGAAACGAAAGGACAGAACTGTTACTCAATCCGTTTTTGACGGATATCTGTCGGATATGATTTCCGCCGGCATCGAATACATCAATTCCTCCGCCTTTGGTACCGATCAGCACATCGCCTTTTCGGGTGACTAAAATGCTCCTTACAATCGGGTATCCCAATTGATCTGACGACAGGCTTTTGTTCGGGAATTCGGTAAGCTTCAAGGTATATACCCCGTTTCCATCGGTCCCTATCCATAATATACCTGTTTCCGATTCATAGATGCTTAAAATCCTCGTTGCAATTGGATTCACGATAACCAATCCTGAAAGGATATTGAACATTTCAAAATCCCGGGTCTGCATATTAAACCGATAGATCTTCCCTTTCTCGGTACCAACCCAGAGCCGGTCTTTCACTTTCGAAAGCGAGAACGATGTAATCACATCGTCGGGAATACTAAGCCGCTGAATTTTTTTCGCATCCAGATCGACCATCAGGGTTGCTCCCGACCTTTGGGTAATCAACAGGAAAGGATGCTGGTCAATCATGACGGAAATGGACGAAGACAGGGTTCCTGTTAATGGAAGTTTCAGTACCTCCTGAAGACGATTACCGTTCAGGGTCAACAGATTCCCATCTCCTGAAATGCAATATATACGATTATTCACCCGTAGAATCCGCTTAATGCTATGAGAAGCTTGTTCCGACACACCGTCAAAAGTAATTTTACTGAACTGTCTGCTTAGCACATCAAACCGAAACAATCCCCGGCCGAATACGGAAGCAAGAGTGCCGCTGCTGTCTAAAGGACAGATAGCAATATCATCTTCATAGTTGATCTGTTCCGATTCACTGGTGAAATAAGAGGTGAACCTGTCGTGGATATTATCGTACAAGCTCACGCCTTTATTGGTGAGTAACCAGATGGGTCCGGCAGCCGTAGGATACAATTCCCTGATCACATGATTATGGATCGAACTGGCGTTGCTGCCTGGCAGATAAGTAATCATGCTGCTACCGTCATAACGGTTAAGTCCATTCCAGGTACCAAACCAAATATATCCTTCGGCATCTTTCACAATGGTATTCACCGCACCGTTGGATAGTCCTTCGCGGCGCGAAATGAAATGGACATTTGTTCGGAAGTCAGCTATCAGCGAAAGCGACCACAAAAAGAGCATAACTAGTATAATGTGTTTCCTATGCATTTGGAATTAAAAGTCAAAATTCATTCCTTATTTGGAATAAAGGTCAAAAAACTCATTACAAAGAATCTGCCGATTGAAAATATAGATTCCTTTTGTTTTTGAACGATTGATTAAGAACTGCATGGTAAATTTGTCGACTTTATTCCAATAATCCACCTTTTGCTTTTGAAACTGTAAATATAAATAATCGGCTGATCTGTCAGTCAATAAAAATTGAAGAAATAGGTGTCCCAAAAGTTATTAAGGCAAAATGATTCCCTTGCAACCAGGTGGGTATTCTTGATTTACTTTAACAGATAATCCCCAAAAGGTACAGAAATTATGTTTTAACTCTTTTAATGTAAGCCTTGGTGAAGGTTTTTTCAAACCGGTATAAAAAATAGATCAGGCATGATCTTTGTTATAAACGAACTACCCCAAGGCAAGTATTTGCGTATACCATAAGTATAAGTTAAGATTACCATAAGTATAACTTATGTGTTCTTGAATACATATGGTACACACAAGGTATACTCAATGTATACACAAGGTATACACAAGGTGACAGTTTGATATAGGCCGTTTACCCCCTGAGGTATGTACAAACTAAGGGCCAATCAATACTTTCGGGGATTAACATTCAGAGTCTCTTGGGAGAAATATTATACATTGAATTATGCCTGTTCAATCTGGATTTGGAACGGAATGGTCACAGGGAAACAAGATATCACATACGGCAGTTAAAGGAAACTCCGCTAAAACAGGAAGCAGTATGTCGTGGATTAGCTTTTTTTACTGAACACATGCCTGAAGAACTCGTCGACACGGTGAAACTGAAGGATTTCGATTTTAAACTTCTCAAGGTTGATTCCTTTTCCGGCTTTAGGGATGAAGATGCTGTCGAAGCCTAGCTTTTCAGCTTCGGCAATGCGCTGTTCGAGTCGGTTTACAGAGCGGATCTCTCCCGATAGCCCTATTTCTCCGGCGAAGCAGACGTTTTTGCGGATCGGCAGATCGAAGTTTGAAGATAGAATGGCCGTGATCACGGTTAAGTCGATTCCCGGATCGTCAACTTTTATACCTCCTGCAATATTGAGGAATACATCCTTTGTTGCAAGTTTAAATCCAGCCCGTTTTTCAAGAACTGCAAGTAACATGTTGAGGCGGCGTAAATCGAAGCCGGTCGATGAGCGTTGTGGTGTGCCATAAGCTGCAGTACTCACAAGAGCCTGGATTTCGATCAGCAGCGGGCGGATTCCTTCTATGGAGGCTGCAATGGCTGTTCCGCTGAGTCCTTCGTGTGCTCGATTTATCAGCAGTTCGGAGGGATTCGATACTTCGCGCAAACCTGAATTGCCCATCTCGAAAATGCCCAGTTCGGAGGTTGAGCCGAAGCGGTTCTTGATGGCCCGCAGGATGCGGTACATGTATTGGTTTTCGCCTTCGAACTGCAATACCGTATCGACAATATGTTCCAGCACTTTAGGACCGGCCAGCGAGCCCTCCTTGGTAATGTGACCGATCAGGATGACCGGGACATTGAATTCCTTGGCATATTTCAGGATGCCATTGGTACATTCGCGGATCTGGCCCACTGTGCCGGGCGAGGACTCGATGGCCTCAGTCGAAACCGTCTGGATCGAGTCAATAATCAGCAATTCAGGCGCAACTTGTTTGCTTTGTCCAATGATTTGTTCCAGCGAAGTTTCGCTTAAAAAGAAGCAGTTTTGATTCTCCTTCTGGAGTCTTTGGGCACGTATTTTAATCTGCTGAATGCTTTCTTCGCCTGAGACATACAGTATCCGTTTACTCTTCAGATCAAGCGCCAGTTGCAGAACCAGGGTCGATTTACCGATTCCGGGTTCTCCGCCAATGAGGACAATCGATCCGGGAACCAATCCACCACCCAGCACCCGGTTGAGCTCATGGTTGCAGGTGTCGATGCGTTCAGTATTCTCTGACGAAACTTCATGCAGCAGTTTAGGCTGATTGCCGGTTCCACTCATAAAGGAAGTTATCTTCGGGTTTTCGCGCTCCACGACTTCCTCCACAAACGAATTCCATTCGCCACACGAATTACACTTACCGACCCATTTAGGTGACTGCGCTCCGCAATTCTGACAGAAAAAACTGGTTTTTAACTTAGCCATATTTTTATTTCACTTAAAATTACCACATAGAACACATGGAAAAAATTACCACACAGGCACATAGAACACATAAGTAATTTCCTTGTCCTCTGTCCTCTTTCCTTTTTCCTAACCTTAGTAGCTGTTTTTGATTTTCTGAATCAAGTCGGTTGTTGAGAATCCTTCGGTCAGTTCAATACGTTCCACACGACCACCATTTGCTAAAACCACATCGAACCCGGCAATTTCTTCAACCTCATATTCTGTTCCTTTAACCAAAACATCAGGAACAATACTACGGATCAATTCATAAGGTGTTTCTTCGTCGAACAAAATGACGGCATCAACCATCAGCAAAGCGGCAAGCAATACAGCCCTTGACTGCTGATCGATTAGCGGACGGTTTTCTCCTTTCAACAGCTTCACTGAGACGTCTGAGTTCAGGCCAACCACCAGACGGTCGCCCAGTGCAGCGGCTTTAGCCAGCGAATCGATGTGTCCACGGTGCACGAGATCGAAGCATCCATTGGTAAATACGACGGATTCACCGGATAGTTTCCATTGATTCATAAGCGGGAGAAACAATTCGGCGCATTCGAATATTTTAGATTGAATAATTTCTGTGGGTGTCATCTTAAAGTATTTCTGTAAAAATAACAAAACCTCACTGCGAATGAAAGCAATGAGGTTTAAAGTTATAGTTTTTCAAATTATCAGATCAATTTGTTTGTTTCCGTATCAGGAAATACCAACCAGGGCTTGAAGGTTTTGGCTTCTTCAAAATCCATCTGGGCATAGGACATGATGATCACCACATCGCCTACGGCCACTTTACGTGCAGCAGGTCCGTTGAGACAGATGACACCCGTTCCGCGCTGACCCTTGATCACATAAGTATCCAGACGTTCGCCGTTGTTGATATTTACCACCTGAACCTTCTCGTTCTCAATGATATTAGCTGCATCCATCAGATCCTGATCAATGGTAATACTTCCCACGTACTGTAAATTGGCTTCAGTTACAGTAACCCTATGAATTTTCGATTTGCAAACCTCTATGATCATCTTGTCTTTATTTACTATTTAGTCAAATTATTTACTATTTACTATTTCCTCCAACATTCATCGGTGCAACAAATTGTAAATGGTAAATAGTTCAATTGTCAATGATTCAGTACTTCGAACTTTATATTATCAATTAATCTGACTTTGCCACAGTGAACAGCAATGCATCCTAACTTATCGCAGGGTTCGTCCCAACTCTTAACAGGTAACAGTGTCTCTGAATTAACAATCTCAAAGTACTCTATGTTCAATTGCCCGTTTTCGTTGATGCGGGCAATCACCCACCGGCACAGTTCTTCTACGGATAAGTCACCTGTTTTGTTTTTAGCTTCAGACAAAGTTGCGGAAATATGGACTGCACTTTTCCGTTGAACAGCATCGAGTAGCATATTGCGTGAACTCATGGCCAAGCCATCGGCCTCACGAATGATCGGGCAGGAAACAATCTCTATTCCAAGCTTCATTTTACGTACCATTTCCCTGATGATGGCTAGTTGCTGAAAGTCTTTCTGTCCAAAGAAGGCTTTGTCGGGTTGAACGATATCGAATAAACGGCTTACCACCTGGGCGACTCCATTGAAATGACCGGGCCTGAATTGTCCTTCCATAACCTGCTCAAGTGTTCCGAAATTGAATTGACGGGTATCGGGTTCGGGATAAATTTCTTCGGGTTCTGGAGCGAATACGAGCTGACAGGGAGATGATGCAAGTAAATCAAGATCTTTTTGAAGATCACGCGGGTATCGGTCAAGGTCGGCTTTGTCGTTAAACTGGGTTGGATTTACAAAAATACTGACTACCACAAAATCGGTCTGCTGACCGGCCATTTCGACCAACGAAAGATGACCTGCATGTAATGCTCCCATAGTGGGAACAAAACCAATAGTTAATCCTTCTTTCCGACTGTGGTCCAGTAAGGTCCGGAGTTCATTAATGTACTTTACTACTTGCATTTTGGAATAAAAATGAGGGTGCAAAGTAAATAAATAAATTAACACGGCAGGTCGATGTTTTCGAAAGGAAGGTTAAAAGTTAGTGGTTTGATCTATGCCCTAAACTAAGAAAATGCAGAACTTCAGTACATTGAATCGGTTTTGTAAGCTTCACCGCTACACTCTTTTTTAACACAACATATGTAAATCTTAAGGTTTTTTAAGACCACTGTAACATGTTGGAATTGAATATTGCCGATATTTTACTAATTTTGCACAGTTAAATTTAGGCAATCTCAATGGAAAAGAAAAAAGTCTTATTTATTTCATCAGAAATTACGCCTTATCTTCCTGAGACAGAAATGTCGAAAAAATCAAGGTTTTTGCCTCAGGGGATTCAGGAAAGAGGAAAGGAAATCCGGACTTTTATGCCAAGGTATGGTAGTGTGAATGAACGTCGGAATCAATTACATGAAGTTATAAGGTTGTCGGGGATGAACCTGATTATTGATGATACCGACCACCCTTTGATTATTAAGGTAGCTTCTATTCAGTCGGCACGGATGCAGGTTTACTTTATCGATAACGAAGATTATTTTCAGCGAAAGCACATTATCAAAGATTCAAAAGGAAACGAATTCACCGATAATGATGAACGGGCCATTTTTTACGCCCGTGGTGTTCTCGAAACAGTAATAAAATTGCGGTGGGCACCCGATCTGATTCATTGCAGCGGATGGCTGACTTCACTTGTGCCCCTTTACATTAAGAAAGCCTATAATGATGATCCTTTGTTTGTAAATTCAAAAGTTATATATTCGGTTTATCATGATGATTTTAAAAAGTCATTGGATGTTAATTTCAGGAATAAATTACGATTGAATAAGATTACAGATGAAGATACTGAATTGGTGGACGATCCAAGTTATCTGAATCTCAGCAAGATGGCTATCCAGTATTCGGATGCTGTGATTCAGGGAAGTCCTAAAATTAATCCTGAATTATCAGAATATATACAGTCCTCGGGGAAATTATTTTTGGAATACCAACCTGAACATACCTATATTGATGCTTACAACGACCTATATGACAAAATGTTGTAAGAACATGGGTTTAACAATTTAAAACAAATCACAGGTGAAAAAAGAGCTTGCAGCGCGATCCAAATTCGTAATCGGATTTGTAGGAATGGTAGTAATGTTTTGGAGTTGTTCCACTGATCCCGGCAAAATGGGACTGGGTTTGTTGCCGGTAGGTGATCTGGTTAATGTGCGTACGATGATTGAAAAAACATCGATTAAAGCTTATACCGAAACCGACGGAAATTTAAGGACCGATAATCCTGCATATAATTTGCTGGGTACGTTCAATGATCCTATTTTTGGAAAGACAACTGCTGATTTCGCCTTTCAGCTCCGATTAAATTCCTTTTTAGATCATTCCAACAGTGCTCAACCTGATTCGCTCGTACTCTATTTAGTTTATAAAGAGGTATACGGAGATACAGTAACTCCACAAAAACTGAAAGTTTACGAACTTGGCACTGACTTTATTCTGGATAACAAATATTATCAGGATGTAAACCTGAAGAGCTTTGTGACTGGCGATGCGATAGGAGAAAAAAGCTATATTCCAAAATTCAAACTCGATTCATTAACAACTACTTATGGTTCGACAAAAGCGGCTCCGAAGGATACTGTAATTCAGGAAATTGCCATAAAGCTTAGTAATGCATTAATGCAAAAACTGTGGGCGGCTGATTCATTAACCATGTCGGATAACGATCGTTTTTTAAAGTTTTTTAAAGGATTATATCTCGAAGTCGGAGATTTGAACCAGGGTGGATCTATTATGAGGATTTTCAGTACTGCTGCCGGTTCACAACTAATTATGAATTATCACAACACAACTGCCGATTCACTGAGTTATGCGTATAATATTAATTCAAATTCAATCCGGGTCAGTCGTTTTGCACACGATTATACAAAAACGGTGTTTGCCACCAGCCTGGATAAGGAAGACAATGTGGATAGTTTAATCTATTTGCAAACAGCAGGTGGATTGCGTGCCAAAATATTAATACCTGATCTGGGTACATGGAGCGATTCAATCAACTTTGCCATCAATCAGGCTCAACTGATCCTCCAGGTTGATTCAACTGTAACTGATGTTACCAAACTTATACCTCCCTCTCAACTTGTCTTAACCGCACTCGATAAAGATGGGAAAGAATATCTTCCTGATGACTTTACTCTTTCTTCTGTCTATTATGGAGGGTACTATAATAGTACAGATAAAACTTACCGGTTTAATATAGTAAAACATTTACAGGAAGTGATTGCAAAGAAAAAGGATAATTATGGATTTCACCTTTCTACAGCCTTCCGAAGTGACACCTTCCGAAGAACTGTTTTAAAAGGGGCCACAAGCAAAACCGGAATCAGGCTTGAGATTACGTATTCTAAAATAAAATAACTAACTTGTACTCACATTTAAGCAATAAACCTAATGTTACCGATCGCAATTGATGGATTCAAATGATGTTCTTACGGATAACAGATGAATGCTTAAGTCTAATCTCAAAATAAGATCGTATGTGTGGAATTGTTGGTTACATTGGTGATAAAGATGTTTATCCCATTTTGATTCAAGGACTTCAACGTCTCGAATACCGTGGTTATGATTCTGCAGGACTTGCAATTTATGACCACACACTAAATGTTTACAAATGCAAAGGACGGGTGGCTGACCTTGAAAAATTTGTAGAAGACAAAGATACAAGCGGACACATCGGTATAGGCCATACAAGATGGGCAACTCACGGGGAACCCAATGACCGGAATGCACATCCTCATACTTCAATGCATGGAGATTTTGTTATCGTTCACAATGGCATTATTGAAAATTATGCTGAGCTAAAGGCTGATTTGATAAAGAAGGGATATTCGTTCAAGTCGGATACTGATACCGAAGTCCTTGTAAACCTGATTGAATATTATTACCGCAATGCAGATCATGTAACTTCTGAAATTGCCGTTAGGATGGCCCTTTCAAAAGTAGTAGGAGCCTATGGGATCGTGGTAATCTGTAAAAACGAAAAATCTCAGTTGATTGCCGCCCGCAAAGGAAGCCCCCTTGTTATCGGAATTGGCAAAGGGGAATATTTCGTTGCTTCGGATGCTACACCAATTGTGAATTATACAGATAGCGTCATTTATCTGAACGATAACGATGTAGCCATTATCAATAAAGATAGCCTGACACTTAAAACCGTCGAAAACATACCGGTCGCATTTAAAATCACCAAGGTTGACATGACTATAGGTGATTTAGAAAAAGGAGATTTCGAGCATTTTATGCTTAAGGAGATTTTTGAACAGCCAAAAACCATTGAAGATACCTTCAGAGGACGCATTAACCCTGAGCATACCGATATTGTATTGGGCGGATTACTGGATGTCTTCCCCAAAATACTGAAGGCCAGAAGAATTATTATTATCGGTTGCGGGACCTCCTGGCATGCTGCTTTGGTTGGCGAATATCTGATTGAAGAATACGCGCGGATTCCGGTTGAAGTTGAATATTCTTCTGAATTCCGCTACCGCAACCCAATTCTGAACAGTGATGATGTGGTAATTGCAATTAGTCAGAGCGGCGAAACGGCAGATACCCTCGCAGCTTTACGAATGGCAAAAGAAAAGGGGGCCACAATACTTGGAATATGCAATGTTGTGGGTTCCAGCATTGCCCGCGAAACCGACGGAGGTGTCTATACACATGCCGGTGTCGAAATCGGTGTTGCTTCAACCAAGGCCTTTACAGCCCAGGTTACCGTGCTTACACTCTTTGCCTTAAAACTTGCCAAAGAAAACGGTAAGATAGCCACAGGACTTTACCTTGATTTGCTGAAGGAATTGACAGATATTCCTGATAAAGTTAAAACTATTCTTGTAAAACATCCTCACATCAAAGAGGTAGCTGCTAAGTATAAAGACGCGATTAATGCCCTTTACCTGGGAAGAGGAGCTCTTTTCCCTGTAGCCCTTGAAGGTGCACTAAAACTTAAGGAAATTTCATACATTCATGCCGAAGGATATGCTGCCGGAGAAATGAAACATGGCCCAATAGCCCTGGTTGACGATAATCTTCCCGTTATTGTTGTTGCCGCAAAAGATCATTACTATGAAAAGATCGTCAGCAATATTCAGGAGGTAAAGGCCCGCAAAGGAAACATTATTGCTGTGATTACTGAAGGCGATGGCGGACTGAAAAACATGGTCAATGATCTATTTGAAATCCCGAAATCACATCCTGCTGTTTCGCCCTTATTAGCCATCATCCCTTTGCAGTTATTCTCTTACTACATTGCAGTTATGCGGGGTTGTGACGTTGACCAGCCGAGAAACCTGGCCAAATCCGTTACAGTGGAGTAGTCACGAAATGCGTTTAGTCTTCAACTTCCGGATAAGGTGATTCCAAACGGTGTCCCCGGTAATCAAACCGGTTGGCCATCATATTCAGAATTTCGTTGGCACTAGTTTCAACAGGTTTGTTGGTTACATTGATGACTGTAAATTTCCCTCTTTGGAAGACCATATTGGCATTCCGGAGTTCCCTAATGATTAGTCGTTCATCGACATAATCTACATTTTCCATGTTCTCAATATTTCGCAGGCGTTTCATCCGATGCGATATTAACTGACTGGAACTGATGTTTAACCCAAAGACACGTAGCGGATCGACTTCAAATAGCTCTTTGGGAGGATCAATACCAAAAACAAGAGGAATATTAGCTACTTTCCACCCATACATGGCCAGGTAAACACTTAGCGGAGTCTTGCCTGAACGAGAAACACCAGTTAGGATAATCTCGGCTTTCTGCAATTTTTCAGGACTTAGTCCATCATCGTGGTTCAATGTAAATTCGATGGCATCGATGCGGTCAAAGTATTGCTGGTTAATTTCACGGTAGAGTCCGGGGACCTGAAGTGAAGGAATATTCAGGTGATCATCAAGGTAATCTGCCAGTTCACCCATGAAATCAATATGTTTTACATTGTTCTCATCACAGAGTTCCCTTAGGAAAAAACGTAAATGACGATTTACCATCGTATGAGTGATGAGGCCTCCTTCCGCTTTTACTTTGGCCACCAAATCAATCAGTTGTTTTTCTTCCAGAATCTGCGGTACAATGATTACCGGAACATTGTTGTTTGGATATTGAATCAGCAACGAATGTACCATGTTGTTTCCTGCCAGACCTTTACCGCCTGAGGCAACATAAATAGGTTTAATTTTTTCTTCTTCATATCTCTTCTCCATAACAAAACCTTTTAGAAAAAAGTGGTCTCAATCTATCAAAATATGTTGAAACTTTACTGTAATATATAGTATGAACCATTGAATATTAAAAAAGTTCGGGTTCATATCAATTGTACAAATAGATTTTTGTAAATTGCCTATTTAAAATCTTTAATAATTACGAATATGCAATATAAGGCTTTTGAGAACCGGTACAATCAGATGTCATATAATAAATGTGGAAAATGGGGATTGAAACTTCCTGCTATTTCACTCGGATTATGGCACAATTTTGGTGGGGTTGATGTGTTTGAAAACGGACGTGCCATGTGCCGCCATGCATTCGACCTAGGAATCACACATTTTGACCTTGCCAACAATTATGGTCCTCCTCCGGGATCTGCAGAAGAAAACTTCGGTAAAATCTTGCAGCTCGATATGGCTCCTTATCGTGACGAACTTATCATCTCGACAAAAGCAGGCTATCAAATGTGGCCCGGACCATACGGCGAATGGGGAAGCCGCAAGAGCTTGCTTTCGAGCCTGAACCAAAGCCTGAAACGAATGAACTTGGACTATGTGGACATTTTCTACTCCCATCGTCCTGATCAGGATACTCCTCTCGAAGAAACCATGATGGCACTCGATCAGGCAGTTCGTCAGGGTAAAGCCTTGTATGTTGGAATATCGAATTATCCGGCTGCGTTGGCTTTGAAAGCAGCACGAATTCTCAAAGAACTGGGTACTCCCTGCTTGATTCATCAGCCTAAATATTCGATGTTTGAACGGTGGGTTGAAGGAGGATTACTGGATGTCCTGGAGAATGAAGGAATCGGTTGCATTCCGTTTTCACCCCTTGCACAGGGCCTTCTAACCGACAAATACCTGGATGGCATTCCTGAAGGTTCAAGAGCCGCTAAATCCTGGGGCTTTCTGCAACCCGAACAAGTTGCGCCAGCCATCGAAAAAGTAAAAAAACTGAATGAAATTGCACTGCAAAGAGGACAAAGCCTGGCCCAAATGGCATTGGTCTGGCTGCTCAAAGATCCAAGGGTGACATCAGTACTGATCGGCGCCAGTTCTATTCCTCAACTGGATGACAATGTGGCTGCCCTAAATAATAGAAAGTTTTCTAAATCGGAACTTGATGAAATTGAATTGATCCTTTCCGGTGAAACCCGCAAGGTAAAGAAGCCAATCGTCAATGAGCCCCGGGGCGTTAAACCAGCTGACTTCAAAGAGAGTATGAAACCGTTAATAACAGAAGCAAGCAATTCGGACACTACGCCATCAAGAGGTGATTTCATGGCCACTCTGGCCAGCAGACTTAATTACCGGAAATAAAATCAGATGGCAAAAACTGCACTGATAACGGGTGCCTCCAAACGTGTTGGAAAGGCAATGGTACTTCACCTGGCCAGGCAGGGATGGAATATTGCGATTCATTACAATTCGTCGGATGTGGAAGCTAAATTACTTCAGGAAGAGCTGGCAAAAGACTATCCGAATCAGCAATTTGGAGTTTTCAAGGCAGACCTGAATAATGCATCAGAGGTTGAAATGCTGATTCCAGAGGTTATGAAGACCATGCATAGATTTGATTTGCTCATCAATAATGCATCACTCTTCGAGCCGGCTATACTAGATAAGACATCAACCGAATTTCTTGATCAACAGATGAATGTCAACTTTAGAGCTCCGTTCATTCTTACCCGAAACTTCGCTCAGACAGTTCAATCTGGAGTAATCGTCAACATTGTGGATACCAGGATTGTTAATAATCAATCAGGCTTTGCTGCTTATTCGATTTCTAAAAAAGCATTATGGGAATTAACTAAAATGGCCGCTCTTGAATTTGGACCTGAAATCAGGGTAAATGCAATCGCTCCGGGACTTACACTTCCCCCAATTGACAAGGGGGAAGATTATCTTATGAAGCTGGCAGTAAAAATTGCCATGAAAAGACCGGGAGGATTGGAACCTATTCTGATGAGTCTGGATTATATCCTGAATAATGATTATTTAACAGGTCAGCTTTTGTTTTGCGATGGAGGTGAGAATCTTGGCCAACCGAATTAAAACGATAAGACAATGGCTTTAATCCGAGTGAAAAATTTGCTGTTGAGAACATACATTGGGTTTAATCCTGATGAAATAGCCAACAAGCAGGATGTTGTGATCAACATTGCCATAGAGGCAGATATTCCTGAAGAAGCACTTCTGGCTGATGAACCCAACGGGATATACAATTATAAAACCATCACTAAACAAATTATTGAACTGGTTCAGGATAATAGTTTTAAATTACTTGAAGTGCTTACCAAAAATATTCTGGATCTGATCATGACAGACGAACGGGTAAGCCATGCGCAGGTTGAAGTTGACAAGCCTCATGCTCTGCGTTTTGCTGAATCAGTGTCGTTTGAAATGGAGGCCAGGCGATGAACGATTGCATCATTGGTATTGGATCAAACATCGATGCGGATAAAAACATTCCTGAGATGCTGGAACTTCTGGCCGCTGATGTTGAAGTTGTAAAGGTTTCACAGATGATTCAAACCAAGCCAATCGGGATCACCAATCAACCCGATTATATTAATGGCGCGGTAAGAATACGGACTAAAATGGATAAAAACGGATTATCTTCCTACCTCAAAAAGCTGGAAGAACGTTTGGGCCGCATACGCAACCAGGAGAAATTTGGTCCCCGAAACATTGATCTTGATATTCTAATTTGGAATAATGTTGTTGTTGATGAGGATTATTATACCCGGGATTTCTTGCGGAATTCAGCAGCTGAGTTGGGTTTTGTTGTAGTGAATAAATAGGAATCAGAAAAACGAATACTATGAATACATTTAAGCAATACAGATTCTTTTTGGAAATCATCGTTTTTTCAGGGTTAGTCCTGTATTCGTGTACCAAGAAAGAAACGCCTGTAACTCCAGCTAATCAGTATCTGATCTCGAACGAGCTTAAGTTTGATATGACCACAGCGGATGTAAAAACAAGTTTGCAAACGTATATCCCCGATATTGGATTGGTTGGAACTTTAATTCAGAGCGATATTGAGATTCAAAAGATCGTTTATAAGACCACCTTTAAAAGCACCAGTATTCAGGCTTCCGGTCTGGTTTGTCTGCCAAAAACTGCCGGCAATTACCCTGTATTATGCTTCCAGAATGGTACTAACACCCTGCACAGTGAGGCCCCGACTGAAAATCCAAAAGGGGACGTGGTATCGATGCTCGAGAGTGTTGCATCAATGGGTTTTATTGTCGTTATTCCTGATTACATTGGCTTTGGAGCATCAGCACAACTTCCTCATCCATATCTTCACGCCGAGTCAACCACACAATCTATTCTCGACATGCTGCGGGCTGTGAATGAATACGGAACCGATGTAAAAGTCATCGCCAAACCAACTAAGAAACTGTTTATTTTTGGCTATTCGCAGGGAGGTTGGGCAACCATGCTGTTACAGAAGGCCATCGAAACCAATTATTCATCTGAATTTACTCTTGTCGCCAGTTCGTGTGCTTCTGGACCTTATTCACTCGAATACATGAATGATTATGTTTCCAGTCAAACTGATTATCCAATGCCTTATTTTCTGGCTTATCTTCTGAATGCCTATTCTACAATCGGATTGGTTTCCAATCCCCTGAGCGATTTTATTCAGGCTCCGTACGCAGCAATAATCCCGGGCTTATTTGACGGCAATCATAGCGGAGGGTCAATCAATGCAATGCTAACCACCAAGATGGATAGCTTTTTAACTCCCGCATTCCGTACTGAATTTGCCACCAATGCCAAGTTCTCAAGCTTAAAAAGTGCATTTATTGCCAACAGTGTGGAAGCCTGGAATGCTTCAACTCCAATGCATCTTTACCATGGCGCCGATGATACATACATCCCGGTCAGCATGAGTCAAACGATATTTGCAGACTTCAAAACCAAAGGTGTGCCCGACTCTAAAATTCAATTGGTGATTATTCCCGGAGCTGATCATACAACTGCTATTACTTCAGTTGCTTTGGATACAATCCTGTGGTTCTTGGGGCTGAAGTAAAAATCATTCTGAATAAACATGCACGCTGTTCTGAGCACTTGGAAGGTAGTTGACCCCAAACCAGCATATCAGCAGAACTGCAAATGAAACCGCCAGAACGGCCATCGCTTTTTTGTGTTCTGAAGGATGCCTGAAGCGGTAATGAATATAAACCAAATAAAACATCCAGGTGATAAATGCCCAGGTTTCTTTTGGATCCCAGGTCCAGTAATGTCCCCAGGCTTCTTTGGCCCAAAGCGCACCGAACAGTAATCCCAATGTCAGGCACGAAAAGCCCAGATATACCAGGTTATCGGCCATTTGTATAGGGCCTTTGATGGTCTTTTCTGTCGGCACGAAAAACAAGTTACGCAGTGCCACCAGCGATGAAGCTCCCAGTATGGCGTAGGCAAAAATATAGACAATCACATGAGGAATAAACCACGGACTCTGCAAGGCAGGCATGAGCGTTTTATCATATGCTTCCGGATGGTTCAGGTTGATGATTAAAAACACCATCGCCAATCCTAGGCTATAACTGACCAGCCATTTGTATTTCCATCGCAGATAGAAAACAAGACCAATTCCAGACAAAAAGACAGCGTACCAAAGACGTGTCTCACCCAGGGTCCGCATAGGGGGACGTTGTATGCTTATCCAAAGAATGGCAATAAAAACCAACAGGAATGCAGTTCCTGCAAACGAAAACCCTGCTGCCAGTTGGTTCATTACTTTCTTCCCTGAAGTTAAAAACAACCCTGAAGCAGCCAGCCAACAAAGGATGGCAATTGAAGCATAAATTGGGAAATCAAGCCACATGTTCTGTCCCTCCACTTTTTGGTTTACCGAAAACAAACATGAAAACTGCTCCGGCCATCATCAGGAAAATACCGAGATATACCAGGGGCAACCAGGGATCGCGCACCAGTTCCAGCACACTCAATTCCGACCAGCGGCCCATTTCGGTGTTGTAACTCGTCTGGTAAATTGTCCAGCCATCAATGCTGAATGGTTTATTTACCTCAATAGTGGTAGTCACGTTCTTGCCGCTTTGTGTCTGTATGTTCAGGCTGGAACTGAATTTACGGGGTTCCGCAGGCAACATCACCAGCGAATAGTGCTCATTTAACTTTAATGTCACAGGTTCATTTGCATAACTCCCACTGTAAATCCAGCCTGAAAGTCTGGCGTGATCAGTTAAGTTAGTGACAGTAACTTTTGCTGAAGGTGCGGAGCCTGGCTCATTTGCCTTTATAAATCCATCGCCGACCTTCGCTGAAATGGCCAGGAACTGTTCTACCTTAATATGATATTGAGCGATATTGAAAGAATCCCTGTCCAGCATCTCCAACTGATCGATGCCCTTATGCTGTATAATCTTGTTGGTTTTATTATCTACAATTGTAACTTTGGGTCGAAACTCGTCGATATTAAAATTCAGAAGCTTAATCGAGATTGGAAAATCTACAACCTTCCCCGAAGCATCGACTGCCTTACGTTCAATCTGATTTTCATTGCAATTCATAGTAAGCCGCTGCATATCGCTGCTTCCCAAAGCCGTTGAAAACAGCACAAGAAACAGCCCAAAGTGATTGAGGAAAAACCCTGCATTTTTAAGATTAAACGGTGTAAGCCGTTTCATCGTTACAATTCCCAGCAATATCAGCAAATACAGGTTAATCAGAATAAACGGCCATGTTTTAACAAGATGAGTCAATCCAAATAGCTTTACCAAAGCGTTTCGGGATTCCACATCCTGCTTCACAAATCCCATCATCAGCACTAAAAGAGTAAATCCCAGAATAGCTGGCAAGGCCGCTTTTACACTACCCAGACCTTTGATGATCGGGTGTTTATGCCAGAAGTAAAATGAAAGCACAAGTAAGCCCAGGAAAACAAGTCCTGAGATCAGATTCCAGGGAAAGCCGGCAATCAGAAGTACGGTGCCACCGCTGGCGGCCTGGATGGAAAAGCCGAGCAGAAGAATTGTCCCCGTAATGATTGTCCCTTCGCGATACGACCAGGAATACTGTCCAATCTTTCTGCTGTTCTCGTTGCTCATTTCGCATTATAGATTAATGGCGAAAGATACAAAAATGAGAATAGAAAGTAGGAAGGTGGGTAACAGGAAAAAAGAAACTACAGTAAAACCTGACAGCGTCAGAATTTCCATTAGGCGTTCGGTACATCCAACTTTTTACTCTCCCAGATGTTATCTATCCATCATTCAAACAGAACCTTATGAACCGGACACGTTTGGAAGCATTCAGTGATGGAGTACTGGCCATTATCATCACCATCATGGTTTTGGAAATCAGGGTACCGCATGGTAACGACTTTTATGCATTACAACCCTTAATTCCGATAGTGGTCAGCTACATATTAAGTTTCATATACCTGGGAATCTACTGGAACAATCATCACCACATGATGCATACGGTGAAAAACGTAACAGGAAGCATCCTATGGGCCAATCTTCATCTGCTCTTCTGGTTGTCACTGGTCCCATTTGTAACCGGCTGGATTGGCGAAAACCATTTTGATCCAATACCCATGGCCTTGTATGGAATTGTCCTGTTGATGGCCGCCATTGCATATTTCATCCTTCAAACCGTGATTATCAGGACACAGGGAGAAAATTCGCTGCTTGCACATGCCATAGGGAAGGACATTAAAGGTAAGATGTCTCCAATTATCTATTTACTGGCCATCGGTTCCAATTTCTTTAGCCAGTGGATCTCCGGGGCCCTTTATGTCCTGGTCGCCTTAATCTGGCTCATTCCCGACAAGCGAATAGAAATCATCCTTAAGAATGAATTTGATACTAAACACAAAAAGAATTAACTATTCATAGTTCCAAACTCAGAATACTAAAACACCTAAGAAATGAAACCAATTCAACATCCAACATTTGGCAATGGCAAAATCTGTTACATTGAGATTCCTGCCATTAATATTCATGATTCAGCCAGCTTCTACTATTCTGTTTTTGGTTGGAATGTCAGCACCAGAGATGACGGAACACTTTCTTTTGACGATGGTGTTGGTGAAGTGAGCGGAAGATGGGTCATAGGCCCAAAACCTGCCAGTGAAAACGGCTATCGAATTTCAATAATGGTCAGTAACATTCAAACAACACTGGATTTGATCAATGCCAATGGTGGTCGGATTATCCAGGAATACGATATTCAATCTGCTGGGAAATTCGCTACTATTACTGATCCTGCAGGCAATGTTCTTGGTCTCTATCAGCATTAGAATCATAACTATCAATATTACTAATTATAGTCCACGGTAACTTTCAATTAATTAGGTTCAATCCATTGCCATTTGTACTAAGTTTTGTATTTTTGGTACAAATAGAAACAACATGGGACAAATTGCACCCTATTCTCAACTTGCTATTCTTCCTCCTATTCGGGAGAAAATAGAAACCATAAGGATTTTGCGTCAGGCAAATAAGGCAGCGACCGCATTAGCCGAGCTAAAGGGCATAGCTAAAACGCTGCCAAATCAGGCTATGCTGATTAATGCAATTGTCCTTCAGGAGGCAAAGGATAGTTCTGAAATAGAAAATATCCTTACTACTCAGGATGAATTGTATAAAGCTCTCACTGTAAATTTATCAGGTATTTCGGCTGCAACTAAAGAAGTCGTGAATTACAGGAACGCCATAATACTTGGTTCCCGGATCCTTAAAAAGCAAGGTTTCATAAGAGTCAATGATATCGTAAGTATTCAACAGGAGCTTGTAAATAATACAGCAGGGATCAGAAGTACTCCCGGGACTGTCCTTAAAAATGATAAAACCGGAGAAATTGTATACACACCTCCACAGGACAAACATGAGATATTGGATTTGCTTTCAAATTTTATAAATCAATTCAATCAGAATGAAAAAGATTTATCCCCATTGATTCAATTAGCTGTACTCCATTATCAATTTGAAAGTATCCACCCATTTTATGATGGGAATGGAAGGACAGGCAGGATACTAAATATCTTATATCTGATAATGAATGGCTTGATCGACATACCTATTCTTTACCTTAGTTCATACATTATCGAAAACAAGCAGGACTATTATCGGTTATTGAACCAGACCAACAAGACTGGGGAATGGGAAGACTGGATCTTATATATGCTTAAAGCTATTCAATCCACTTCCATGCAAACTATTGATAAAATCAGCAGAATACTGAATTTGCTTGAACTGACGATTCAAAACGTACAAATTAAAGCACCAAAGATATACACCAAAGAATTAGTCGAATTATTGTTTGAACAACCATACTCAAAGATTGAATTCGTTGTCAATCAGCTTCATGTTGAGCGGAAAGCTGCATCAAGATATTTGAAGGAATTGGAACAGATTGGAATATTACAATCCCAAAAAGCAGGCAGAGAAACCATTTATATAAATACCGGATTAATTGAAATTCTTAAAACCTAAACCTCTATGAATAGTAAAATCGTATCATTTAGTCTTATCCTTATTCTCATATGCTTAATCAGTCAAAGCCTTAACGCCCAAACCACTTACAACAATCAATGGCCCGGCTTTCGCGGTCCATGGGGATGTGGGTATATCGAAAACAGTAAAGCTCCCACAATCTGGAATGCAGATAGCACTAAAAGCATCAAATGGAAAACCTCCATACCGGGCATGGGGCATTCGAGCCCTGTGATCTGGAATGATTACCTGTTTGTCACCACTGCAGTCAATACCTCCAGCAATGAATCGCTTAAGGTCGGCCTTTATGGGGACATCGATCAGGCCAACGACAGCGCGGTTCATGAATTTAAAGTCTATTGCCTGGATAAGAACACCGGAAAGATTATCTGGGAAAGACTTGCCCACAAAGGGATTCCCAAGTCAAAACGACATATCAAAGCCTCACAGGCCAACTGCACGCCTGCTACCGATGGAAAATATGTAGTGGTGCATTTTGGCTCAGAAGGAATGTATTGTTATGATTTCAAGGGGAATCTGATCTGGCAAAAAGACATGGGATTAATTAACCCCGGCTGGAATACAACTCCGGGAGTGGAGTGGGGCTATTCCAGTTCACCGGTTATATTTAAGAATCGGATAATACTTCAGTGCGACATCCCTAAAACACCTTTCATCACTTCCATAGACCTTGCGACCGGTAATGAAATCTGGAGGGTTCCCCGTGGAAACAATGCCCAAACCTATTGCACTCCTGCCATCTATACCAAAAATGGCAAGACTCAGATCATTGCCAATGGTTATATGAACGCTTGCGGCTATGATTTCGAAACAGGTAAAGAGATCTGGAAACTTGGCAACGGCGGCGATATTCCGACTCCAACACCGGTTATCGCCAATGACCTGATATACCTGAACAGTGCCCATGGGAAAAACTCACCTGTTTTTGTCGTCAGGCCTGATGCAACTGGCGATATTACTCTTGCGCCCGACAGTACCAAAAACAAATATATTGCATGGAGCGTCAAGCGGGGAGGGGCATACATGCAAACTCCGCTCATTTATGGGGGATATCTTTACAACCTTCAGGTAAATGGTCAATTAACGTGTTTCGATGCCCTTACGGGTGAAGTCAAATATAAAGAAAGCCTGAATGAAGCCTTCTCCGCATCGGGTATTGCAGCCGACGGAAAGCTCTTTTTCAGTTCCGAAGAGGGAAATATCTATGTGGTCAAAGCGGGTCCTGTCTTTCAGCTACTTGCCAAAAATGCATTGAAAGATATATGTATGGCGTCACCGGCTATCTCCGTAAATACGCTTTATTTCCGGACAAGGCATTACCTGATTGCAGTTGAATAAGATTAAGAATTAGAAATAATTTAATGTCATATTTTAACTGTGAATGAATTCTTACTTGTTCTTTCACCGCTACGCGGCTTTTATTCTTGTTGTTCAATTTAGTTCTACCATACTTACTCCGCTATGCGGCTATTTTTTAGGTGCGTAGCACTGAAAGTATGGTAGTAAAGTTACGAAGAGTTGAAAATAAGCCGCATAGCGGTGACACATTATTTGTGATATGATATTAATTGATTCCCTGAACTTCAATTCATCCGGCGAACTATGACAAAGATATTCTCTTCCATCAACTTTCTGATCATTTCAATGCTCTGTACCAGCTCGGTCCTTAAAGCTCAAACAACTTTTAACAATCAATGGCCGGGGTTTCGTGGTCCATGGGGATGCGGTACTATCGAAAACAGCAAAGCTCCTACTGTCTGGAGTGCCGATAGCGCGAAAAGTATCAAATGGAAAACCCCGATACCCGGCTTAGGACATTCCTGCCCTGTCATCTGGAACGATTACCTGTTCGTCACCACAGCAGTTAATACAACTAAAAGCGAATCACTGAAAGTAGGCCTTTACGGCGATATAGACCAGGCCAACGACAGCGCAGTTCATGAATTCAAAGTCTATTGCCTGGATAAGAACACCGGGAAGATACTCTGGGAACGTATTGCCCAAAAAGGAATCCCCAAGTCAAAACGTCACACCAAATCCTCACAGGCCAATTGCACTCCGGCAACCGATGGGAAATACCTGGTAGTCCACTTTGGCTCCGAAGGATTGTATTGTTACGATTTCACCGGGACCCTTCTCTGGAAAAAAGACATGGGCATTTTGGCTCCCGGACCTTACACCGACCCCGGCGTCGAATGGGGTTATGCCAGTTCGCCGGTCATTTTTAAGAATAAGATCATTGTCCAGTGCGACATTCCAAAAACACCATTCATAGCTGCCCTGGATCTGGCAACCGGACGCGAGTTGTGGAGAACTTCCCGTGGAAACGAAGTTTCAACCTGGTGTACCCCTGCCGTCTATTCGAAAGACGGAAAGACCCAGGTCATTGCCAATGGATACAACCACATGTGTGGTTATGATTTCGAAACCGGGAAAGAACTCTGGAAACTCAGCAATGGCGGTGATGCTCCTGCTCCTGCACCGGTGATCGCCAATGACCTGATTTACCTGAACAGCGCCCACGGGAAATATTCTCCGATTTTTGTCGTAAAACCTACATCAACCGGAGATATTACCCTTGCACCCGACAGTACGAAAAACCAGTATATCGTCTGGAGTGTAAATCGTGGCGGTGCCTATCTGGAAACTCCGCTCATTTACAAAGGCTATTTGTATAATCTCCAGATAAATGGTCAGCTGACCTGCTTCGATGCCCTGACTGGTGAAATTAAATACAAAGAGAGCTTGAAAGAAGCCTTCTCCGCATCAGGAATCGCAGCCAATGGGAAGCTCTTTTTCAGTTCCGAAGAGGGAAATATCTTTGTAGTGAAAGCGGGGCCGGTATTTCAGCTGCTTGCCAAAAATGCGCTCAAGGATATCTGCATGGCTACTCCGGCCATTTCTGGAAATACCCTTTTCTTCCGCACCCAACACTTTCTGATCGCTGTCGAATAGACCAATTTCCTGATAGCGGATGTTCCTGTTGAAGGATCATTAAGTAATGACAATCATTCGTCATTTCCTGATCTGAATTCAACGGCTTCCATCAAGCACTTATCTGATCAAAAGTCTGTGTAACATTATGCAGGGTACAGGTCGTATACACCCTATACCAGAGTGTCTGTTTGAGTATATAATAAGTATAAAATAAGATTACCATAGGTATACCTTATGAGTTTAGGAATACACAAGGTACACACAAGGTATACTTAAGGTATACACAAGGTATACACAAAAGGGTAATTTGATACTGACCGTTAGATATGCCGGTGGAAGGAAATTACAGAAAATTGCACTTCCTCTGTGTGATGAAATTTCATTGAATTTATATCCTGTATTTGACGAAGGAATCAAGCTGATTTGGAGGATCAGGATAAACTTATTTGAAAAATCATATTTAATGCGATCAAAGACTATAATGAATTATACGTTTACCCATTAGATTTTTAAGTTTTTCAGATTACCTTTGAACGCGAAAACTATGTCTTGTAAAATGAAACAAATCATTGCAATCTTGTTGTTTGCGGTTCTGCTTTCGGGACTTTCATCCTGTCACAATACCACGGTACCGAAGCCTCACAAGCTTATCCCGAAAGATAAGTTCGAGAAGATGATGGTGGATGTTTACCTTATTTCAGGAGTTAATACCGACATGAGAAATCCAAAAAACATTCTGAAGGTAAGCTCTTCCGATTTATACTATTCGGTCTTGAAGAAGTATGAGGTCGCTGATACGGTTTTTATCCGTTCGCTTATGTATTATTCCAGTTTTCCCAAGGAATATGAAAAAATGCATACCGAGATCATGGATAATCTGAACCAGATGGAAATACGTTTCAGGCCCAAGGATATACTGAAGGTTGCACCCAAATGAGAAAATTTGCCGCCAATTATGTCCTGTCCGGGAATGGAGACTTTCTAAAGAATGGGATTGTAATTACGGGGGATGGGGATACTGCGATTGAATATGTGAATACCCGGGGCGATCTGGATGAAATCGCACAACTCTCGTTTCATAACGGAATATTACTGGCAGGGTTCACATTTTTAAAAACAAACAATGAAATTCCTGTCTCTGAAAATGATCAACCAAATAGAGACTATATATTTCGACTCATCAGGGAGCTAAACCAGTTGTCGATTCAGCAATGGATTGAAGCAGCAAAACAGGTTCAGGAGCAGTTTCCGTCGATGAAAATCCCGGAGATCGTCGAACAATTAAACGAGGTATTGATATCCAATGGCGGATTTGCAAAAGAAGATGCCCCTGGAATATATTTAATCAATGCTAATCTTGTTGAAATGCATTTTACTGGGAAAAGCAGGTTGAAGAAAATCGGGTGACGATTAACGATTGATGATTAACGATTTCCTTTTCCCTAATGACCAATGTTTAATTACCAATGACTGATAATCAATATCCATTTACCAATGACATTTCTATTTGATCAAATCATATTCGGGCCGGTAAAGAGCCGTCGCCTGGGCATTTCGCTGGGAGTGAACCTGCTGCCTACCGATAGTAAGGTGTGTTCGTTCGATTGCATATACTGCGAGTGCGGATGGACACCCAGGAAGCGGGAAAAGAAGGCTGTATTACCAACACGCCTGCAGGTCAGGCAACAGATGGAAGAGAAGCTGACTGAAATGGCCCTAAGCAACGAACTTCCTGATGTGATCACTTTTGCAGGAAACGGGGAGCCGACCTTACATCCTGAATTTGAAGGAATCATAGACGATACGATTGAACTTCGCAACCTGTTGAGTCCGGGGGCAAAGATAGCCGTGTTGTCGAATGCGACCATGCTGCACAAGGCTTCGGTCATCAGGGCATTGCTGAAAGTGGAGGATAACATCCAGAAACTGGATTCTGCTTTTGAAGAGACCATCCGAAGAATCGATTGCCCAACATCAAATTTCAAACTAAAGGATGTGATTGAAAACCTGAAGTCGTTTAACGGGAAGGTGATCATACAAACGCTGTTTCTGCATGGAACATTCAAGGGTGAAATCATTGATAATACGAGTGAGGAAGAGCTTTCGGGTTGGCTGAAACTGATTGCAGAAATCAAACCCTCGCAGGTGATGATATACACCATTGATCGAGACACTCCAGCGACAGGCCTGGAAAAGGTGACCCTTGAAGAGCTTCAGCAAATTGCGGACAGGGTTACGAAGATGGGATTTGAGGTGCAGGTGTCGGGATAAAGCAAGGAGCATGGAGCAAGGAGAACGGAAAAAGGGAGAGAGGAAAAAGAAGGGGTGAAGATGAGAGGTGGAGAGAGGGAAGAAAAAGGAAAAATCGGAGCGTCATCCGGAACTTCCTGCCCGACGCAGGCTGGGTTTCAGGACCTCCTGAATTTTCAGGACCCCTAATATTTTGTATGTCAACCTTATTAACAAAGGTTTCCCCTATTCCTCAACCTTATTAACTTAATCGGGAAAGAGGAAAAGGAAAATCGGAGCGTCATGCCGAACTTGTTTCGGCACCCCCTCTCATTTTGGGGTCCTGAAACAATCCCGATAGCCTTCTGGACACGATGGCTGTTGTAGGATGGGGTGCTGAAACAAGTTCGGCATGAAGTGTAAAAAGGAAAGGGCGAAAGCTGATCTTTTTTCACTATTTTGCGACCCTATATTTTAACTAAGATTCAATGTCAAAACTTCAGGTATTTAAACAATATCCCCGCATATTCTGGATTTCCAATCTCATCGAACTGTTCGAACGCTATGCCTGGTATGGCTTTTACATGGGTTTTGGATTGTTCCTGGTGGGTTCGAAAGAGACGGGTGCGATGGGCTTTTCGCCAGTTGAGAAGGGTACCATAATAGGAACGGGCTCGATGCTTCTCTACCTTTTACCCATTGTAACCGGCGCTATTGCCGACCGTGTGGGGTACAAAAAGGTGTTGTTCCTCTCTTTTCTCATCTACATTTCAGGTTTCTTCATGATCCAGAACTTCGAGAGTTTCGGGATGGTCTTTGTGTCCTTCATCTGGATCTGCGTGGGCGGGGCATTCTTTAAGCCAATCGTTTCGGCGATGATTTCAAAGACAACCACATCGGAAACAGCTTCCATCGGGTTTGGCATCTTTTACATGATTGTAAATATCGGCGGCTGGATAGGACCTTCTGTAGCAGGTATCATGCTGGGCAAGGGCTGGAACTTTGTTTTCCTGATGTCGATTGCCTCGATCATGATTAACCTGCTGTTCACCTTTCTATTCTTTAAAGATCCTCCGCGAGAGGAACGTACCTCGGGAATCCTGAAAACGATACAACAAGCGCTTCGGAATATCTATGTTACCCTGACCAATTGGCGGTATTCCATGTTTTTACTCATTATGTCGTTGTTTTGGGCAGGCTTTAACCAGTTGTATTACTCCTTTCCGAATTTCATTGTCGATTGGGTCGATACAGCCACCTTTTATACCAATATTCATTCGTTTTCACCTTGGCTGGCAGAATTGATCGGATCTAATCCGGGTTCCATTGCCTTGACGCTTGGAGGCATGGATGCCTTTTTCATCATTGTGTTCCAGATTGCCATTTCGGCTTTCGTGATGCATTTCAGGCCTCTTAATGCCATGATGGGTGGAATTCTGGTGCTGTCGGTCGGAGTTGGAATGATGTTTGCCTTTCAGAGCGGATGGATGATCATGTTGGGTTTACTGATCTTCTCGCTTGGCGAAATGGGCAGCTCACCCAAATACACTGAATATGTTGGAAGTATTGCCCCGGCTGACAAGAAAGCGCTATATATGGGTTCATCGTTTTTACCGATTGCTTTGGGACACCAGATCGCAGGTTTTCTTTCCGGTGCGCCTTACGAAAAGATAGCCGACAAACTTTATCTGCTGAAGGCTGAAGTGATGAAACGCGGATTAAAGATTCCTGATATTGGCGCATCGTATACCAAAACCGACTATATCAAAGAGGCAGGACGGCAGATGAATCTCGATCCTAAACAATTAACTGATTTCCTTTGGACAAGCTACCACCCTCAATCCATCTGGATTATTTTCAGTTCGCTGGTATTTAGTGCGGTAGTTCTCTTATTTTTGTATGACAAGTTTATAATTCCGAAAAGAGAGGAATAAGGAAAGAGGAAAAGAGGAGGGAATTAGGAGCGTCATCCTGAACTTGTTTCAGGATCCCCCAATTTTTTGGGGTGCCGATCCCGATATACATCGGGACGGCATGACGGGAAACAGGGAAGACTTGTGAAACTTGGTGTCCTGGTGCCTTGGCGGCAATTTTAGGTAAAAGGAATTGAAGATATTGAAGAATAATGTTAATACAGATTCTATGTTGAAAAAAAATATTCTATGCCTGGTTCTGATCGCCCTGGGATGGTCAGTTCAGACGAAAGCCCAGGATTTTCAGAGTTTTTCTTCTTCCTACAAGGAAGCTGCTGATGTTAAAACGGGTGAACTGAATTTCAGGTTCGAGAGCCTTGGATTCTTTTGGAACAACGAGTTTAAGGGGGACCTGGTCTCGGGCTATACCCTCACGGGAGCCATGCTAAGGCCTAAGCTGACCTTTTCTCCCTTTGAGGGACTTTACCTGGAGGCAGGGGCACATGTGATTAAATACAACGGGAAGGACCAGTTCTCGAATGCTATTCCTTGGTTCACGGCCCGGTATCGTTTCACGGATGAGTTCTCGGTAGTTACCGGCAACCTGGATCAGAACGACCAACACGGTTTGCCGGAGCAACTTTGGGAACCCGAACGGATATATACCGACAAACCTGAAAGCGGATTGCAGTTTCTTTTTAACGGAGAAAAGCTTCATGCACAGACCTGGGTGAGTTGGGAACAGTTTATCCAGAAGAATGATCCGTACCAGGAACAATTTGCTTTTGGTCTGACGGGCAATTACAGGGTGTTCCAGAATTCTGAATTGACAATCAAGCTGCCGGTTTCGGTATTATTTTACCACCATGGAGGAGAGATCAATATAAATCCCACAGGAGACCGACCAGCTGTACAGACCCACACCAACGCTTTGGCAGGATGGGAAATGGCGATGAATGTTGGCGAGCGGGTTAAAACGATTAATTTAAACGGTTATTGGCTGGGCTATGATGCTGTAACCAGGGAATCGAATACACTGCCATTCGACAAAGGCCATGCCTACCTGCTTGAAACAAGCGCACAGACGAAAGACTCAAGGATTTCGGTGAGCTACTGGAATGCTTATCAGTTTCTGGCTCCCAAAGGACGTTTCCTTTTCATGTCAGGTTCAGACGAAGACCCTACCTTCACCGAACCCAACCGTTCGATGCTATCAGCGAAATACTTCTGGCAGAAGAATATTGCCAAAGGTGCACGGGTAGCCTTCCAGGTGGATTCAAACATGGATTTAAATACCAGGGATTTATCGTATAGCTATGGATTCTTTCTGCTGCTGAATGAGGATTTTTTGTTGAAGAAGTTTAAGGATCAACTGTAAATGTGCGGGAGTTTATGGGGTGTTAGGGATTCAAAAAAAACTACATCATTAAGGTATTTAAATAAGTTAAAAACACAAAATTCTTCGTAACTTGCAAAAGATGACAAATTAAGGGATGCATAAAGAACCCGATTATATACAGCAACTGAAAGAGAATTTGAGAGAACTGAATCCATATCTGGTATTTCTCTTTGGTTCACATGCTTACGGCACTCCTGATAAGGATAGTGATATTGATTTGCTTGTGGTTACAAACGATCAGTTTATACCGAAAACCTTTAAAGAAAAAACAGATTTGTATATCGCAGTTAGCGAACATATATTAAGTATTTCAAAACAGGTGCCTGTCGATTTAATTGTATATACCTTACCGATGTATGAGCAATTTGTAGAAGCAGGCAGTTCATTTTCGAAAGAAATCTTAAGTAAAGGGATCGTACTCTATGAAAGCAAGCACTCAGCAATGGCTTGATTTTGCAAAGGCCGACTTACTAAATTGTGATCGGATTCTTGACGATGAATTTCTCAGTGCAATAGTTGCATTTCATTCTCAGCAAGCTGTTGAAATTCCCCGTTTTCATTAAAAATGGCTTTACGTCTTTATCATTTGGTACAAATAGGTGTTACAATTTTGCATCATACAAATTTGTATCATACAAAAGTGTAAGCTGATGGATTTCTTTAGGCGAATCCCTTATAAACCAATATGTAAAGGTGCTGACGGAAGTGTATGTGATGAAAATGCCAATGTGCAGAACGTGCAGAACGGCAATAAAACAATTGAAATTAGCGTATAGCGGAAATGGAGTAAACGTAGGAAATGGAGGATCAAAATCGTACCGGTGTTATACTCCGATAAGCAAAACATACCATCTGAGCGCAAAATTCACCAAAGACTTGTTCCATGCTTTGATTGCAATTATCTTTAGGGGAGTAATTGGGAAAAAGGGTTTGAGGAAGTTGCGGAAGTTGCGGAAAAGTAAATTTGACGTAAAGGTGAAAATGCAAATTACACGAATTAATTCGAATTACACGAATTTAAGCAGATTTACCGGAGCACTATCATACCCGGTTCTGCAAAACAATGCAAATGAGTGCAAAATTCACCAAAGACTAGTACCGGACTTTAATCTTACTTATCTTTAGGGAAGTAATTCTAAAAGAAAGGTTTAAATGGGTTCGTCCGGGTCGGGTTACGACTATAGGACGATGGTTTCAAATGGATTTACGGCGTTCTTTGACATCGTGGGATTTAATTAGTTTGCTGGAAAGTTTTGAACAATTCATATACTATCCCTATTCTCTCCGGCCTTGTCGACAGGCCGGAGGAGAATATTATTATCCGGAGAAGTTTTGAGTTGAACCTCCAATTGGGGTTAATGAAAAGGTCAGTAAATCTATATGTAGAATCTCCAGGGTTTATCTGCCCATTCTCCTGCGTAATCAATCCCGATACGTCTGGAGATATGAATTTCGGCAACCGGTTCAGCATCTTCCACCCATAGACGATCAGAGTTGATCAGTCTTTCACCGTAAAAGGAGCGGTCGAGTTGAAGTTCACGCCCCACACGGCCCGGTCCGGGAAAGCCTTCAATACCGCGGATTAACACTGCTGAGGGCTCACCTTCAGGACCTGTCACCAGGTTCAGCATCCAGTACATACCGTAAATGAGGTAAACGTAAATTGTTCCTCCTTCAAGGAACATGACTTGGGTGCGTGGAGTGTGCCCCTTACTGGCATGGCAGGCCAGATCTTCCATACCCCGGTAAGCTTCGGTTTCGGTAATCCGATAACGTTCAATATGGCCATCCTCAAAACGGCGAACCAGATACTTCCCCAGGAGTTCAGGAGCAATATCCAAAACATCACGAAGAAAAAAATTATGCAGAAGACGGTTATTCATTTTGTTCTGTGATCCGGGTTTCGGGTTTTGAGTAAAGATACAATGGGTAGAAAAATGCGAAGAAGGATATCGCATCGTGGTTATTCAGGGTATCTTCATTCAGGAAAGAGATCAGAACAATCAGAAGGAAAATCAGCAATAAAAAGCTGTTGGTACGGTGTTCGATAAATACCGGCGCGAATAATGCAAAACAGATATAGACCAGACCAAGCAGTCCAAAATCGATCCAGTAGCTCAGGAACATGTTGTGCGACCGCTGCCGGTATTCCTGGTCCTGAAAGAATTTATTCTGATCGTATTTCGTCTGGTAGGCTTCATAATATCCCCCGGTTCCGTTACCCATCCAGAAATGTTCACTGATGATCTGCATGGCCATTTTGTAATATTCCAGCCGTTGCGTTACAGAGTGACCTGAAGGATTTCCGCCTTTGCGGTACACATCGGTTTCCCACACAATCTGGTATATGCGGTTATAAAATGAGAAGGGATTTACAAACCGATAGTTGGTCATCCCTTTTTCGATATTGCGGATGTCGGCATCAGTTAGTTTTGCAAGACCTTCGGCATCCTTACGGTAGCCTTTTGAGGTCAGGTATCTGAAAAGTACATAACGATTATAGCCTGAAGGCGAAATACTATCGTAATTAATTTTACTTCGCTGATTCCAGGCTTCCTTTAATTCTTCCTCATTCATAAACAGGAAGGTATAATGACCATTTTCAAGTTCCTGGTTCTTAAAGTCATGCTGATAAAGATTTCCCTTACTGGTTTTCACATGAACGATATCCGAAGGCAATGTCTCAATCGCATAAAACTGATGAACTACATAGAAGATATAGGCCGTCGGGAAAAGGAAGAGTGAAAGCAGGATCGTCAAAAGAGCCACCCGTAAGGCCAAACGTTTTATTCTGAATACACTCCAAAAGATAATTACAGACAATACAGTCAGGAAAACAATCCAGCCTGTGGCTGACTTCAGAATAATCAGGAAGACGCTCAGCCAGATGATACCCAAAAGAAGAATCGCCTTTTCGGTAAAACTCTTTTTTTCAGGGATCAGGTAATACCAACCCATTGAGAATATGCTGATGTTGATTAGCAGTGCAAACCTAATGTGGGAAATGAACAGCGACATTTGCCGGGGATCGTGAATTGTTTTCGATGAGAAGCCAAGCAAAACCCATATACTGCATAAGGAGGCAACAACTACTGCGGCTGAAAAGACATAGAGGATACGTTTTACCTGCTGATGATTTAGTGATGCAGAAGTGCCTATCACAAGGGGAAGAACCAGAAATGGAAGCTGAATCTTTATATCGTGCATTCCCCATTGCATACTATTTGTCCACAGCAAACCAAGCAGATACAAGAAAAATACGGATATCAGCAATAGCACTGATTTTCGTTCTTTCAGGCGCTGAAGTTTTAGGGAGAACTGTACTTCAATGAGCCAGTTTGCCATGAGCAGACCAGGAATAATGCTCATTATTGCTTTAGACAGAGGAAGGCTTGCGGCCATTACCATCATTAATGCCAGATAAATCTGGAAATGATTGGGAAAGTATCTTTTTAGAGTGCTCGTCATTCAGCCTGGTTTGTAAATTTGCAGTAAGGACTACAAATAAACAAAAAAAGCGCCTGAACATTGTTCTTTCGGGGAAACAAAACGATTACCCTTTGGAAATCTTTGTGTTAATTTTCCATATCCATCAATATAATGTTTGCAAATTAAAAAAAAGAGAATACTTTTGCAGTCCCGATTATTGTCCTTACTTGTAGTTCTTGTAAACGATTGAAAATGTTGAGTGTGCAGATCTTATTAACAATTCCGGGTTGATAAATTCTAAAACTCTAAACAATTGAAGATTAATTTATTGCGAGTAGGTGTTTAATTTATTAAAAATAAGCAAGTGGATACACTAAGTTACAAAACCGTTTCAGCAAACAGAGCAACGGTAACAAAAGAGTGGGTTCTAGTAGATGCTACGGATGAGATTCTTGGACGTCTGGCCAGTAAAGTAGCCAAAATTCTGAGAGGAAAAAACAAACCTAGCTTCACTCCTCATGTGGATTGTGGTGATAACGTGATTGTCATCAATGCCGAAAAAGTTCGTCTGACAGGAAATAAACTGAATGACAAGATTTATTTGAGCTATTCAGGCTACCCAGGAGGACAAAGAGTTCAGACTCCCGCTGAGTTGATGAGTAAATACCCTGAAAGATTGGTTGAAAAAGCAGTCAGAGGAATGTTGCCAAAAAATCGCCTGGGAGATAAAATCTATGGAAACCTGAAAGTGTATGTTGGTTCAGAACACAAACAGGAAGCACAGAACCCAAGAGTAATTGATTTAAATACAATTAAATAATAACTAATGGAAGTAGTAAACGCGTTAGGTCGTAGGAAATCTGCGGTTGCCAGAGTTTATGTAAGCGACGGCAAGGGAAAAATCACAATCAACAACAGAGATTTGAATGATTATTTTCCAACAGGAATCCTGCAGTATGTTGTGTTGCAACCGTTGAATCTGTTAGGTGTTGCTGGTCAGTATGACATCAATGTAAACCTTGATGGTGGTGGTATCACCGGACAGGCAGAAGCATTGCGTCTTGGAATTTCACGTGCCATGTTGGAAATTATTCCTGATTCAAGACCTGCATTGAAAAGTGCCGGATTTTTGACCAGAGATCCACGTGAGGTTGAACGTAAAAAACCAGGTCAGCCAAAAGCACGCAAAAGATTCCAGTTCTCAAAACGTTAATATTTTTAGCACAAAAATATTCTGCTTTGGATCTAAATTGCTGAGACTCCCGTCCTTCGCGGACAGGGACTACTTAGTGATTGCTTTTCAAGAGACTATTTTTTTTAAAAGAAAAAAGTAAAAAGATGCCAAGAACAAATTTTCAAGATTTATTGGATGCAGGTGTACATTTCGGTCACCTGAGAAGAAAGTGGAATCCAAACATGGCTCCGTATATTTTCATGGAGAAAAACGGAATCCACATTATTGATCTTCAAAAGACAATCGTAAAGATTGACGAAGCCGCCCTTGCAATTAAACAAATTGCAAAATCAGGTCGCAAAATTCTATTCGTTGCCACAAAAAAACAAGCCAAAGATATCGTAGCCGATTTGGTTGGTGGCGTAAATATGCCCTATGTAACTGAGCGCTGGCCCGGTGGTATGCTTACCAACTTTCCGACTATCCGGAAAGCTGTTAAGAAAATGATGTCCATCGACAAAATGACCAAAGACAACAGTTGGGATGTTCTCTCAAAACGTGAGAAACTTCAGATCAGCCGTCAACGTGCCAAGCTGGAGAAAATGTTGGGAAGTATTTCTGACTTGACCCGCCTTCCTGCAGCTCTTTTCATTGTGGATGTATTGAAGGAAAAGATTGCCGTTCGCGAAGCTCAGCGTCTTGGGATTCCGGTTTTTGCAATGGTTGATACCAATTCAGAACCTGAAGGAATTGATTTTGTCATTCCTGCCAATGATGATGCCTCACAGTCAATCAGCCTAATTGTAAAAGAAATGACCGACGCTATTCGCGAAGGACTTTCAGAACGCAAGGTTGAACGTGAAAAAGACGGTGATGAAAAAGAAGTTAAAGTAAAAGGTAGAAGAGCAAAAGTTGCTGACGGTCACGATTCACCTGCTCTTGAAGAAGCAGAGGATCTGGATGATGAAGATCTGGATGAAGATATTGATGAGTAATCGTTCAACAACCCATTAAATAGAAAACATTATGGAAATTAGTGCAGCAGACGTGATGAAGTTGCGTAAAGCAACCGGAGCAGGAATGATGGATTGTAAATCAGCATTGGCTGAAGCTGAGGGTGATTTTAGCCGTGCCACCGACATTATCCGTGAAAAGGGTAAACTGGTAGCCAGTAAAAGAGCTGACCGTGCCGCCAATGAAGGAGTTTCTCTTGCCAAAGTGAATGAGTCAAAGAAATCAGGTGCGCTTCTGGTTTTGAATTGCGAAACTGACTTCGTTGCAAAGAATGAGGCTTTTGTAGCTTTTGCAGAACGTATTCTGGATGCAGCCATTGCAAACAATACCACCGATCTGGCAGGTGTTAAGGCTCTGGTTCTTGACGGACGTACAGTTGAAAATCTTATCATTGAACAAACTGGCGTTATTGGTGAAAAACTTGATTTGCCCTATTTTGCAAAGCTTGATGCCGAAACCGTTGTGGCATATATTCACCCGGGAAATAAATTGTCGACCCTTGTTGGTTTTAATAAAGCCGATGTTGAGGTTCAGGTTACAAAAGACATTGCCATGCAGGTTGCAGCAATGAACCCTGTAGCTATTGACAAAAAAGATGTTCCTGCGGAAACCATTGCTAAAGAACTGGAAATTGCCAAAGAGAAATTCCGTATGGAAGGTAAGCCAGAGGCAATGCTTGATAAAATTTCGCAAGGAGCTCTTGAGAAATTCTTTAAAGACAGTACCTTGTTGAATCAGGCTTTCATTAAAGAAAGTAAACAAACTGTTGCTGAATTTTTGAAGACTATAGATAAAGAATTAAAGGTTACTGGATTCTTTCGATATAATCTTGCAGACTAGTTAATTATCTTTCGATTTAAATACAAAGCCTTCCGTTTTACGGAGGGCTTTTTTTTTGAAACGGCGATAGTTAGCAATCTTAAATAAATGAAGCTTTTTGCTTCATTTGTATTGTTAATTTATGCTAATTACTTGTTATAATCCAATATATTTTAAATCCCTATTATTCTGATTTGAAAGAATGTGCTATCTTCGCAACCGTTAAAAAGCGCTTATAATGAAAAACTTTAAACAACTGAACAACATTGTTGGGTGGCTTACTTTTTTGGTTGCTGCAATAACCTATTTGTTGACCATCGAACCTACTGCCAGTTTCTGGGATTGTCCCGAGTTTATAACCACTGCGTATAAATTAGGCGTTGGTCATCCACCCGGCGCACCCTTCTTCATGATAATGGGGCACTTTTTTAGCTTGTTTGCCAGTGATACGGCTCATGTGGGTGTGATGGTTAATGTCATGTCGGCCCTAGCCAGTGCATTTGCCATATTGTTTCTGTTCTGGACTATAACCCATCTGGCAAAAAAATTAATTATAGCTGAAGGCGAATATACCATGGGTCAGACTATTGCCATACTTGGAAGTGGCGTTGTTGGAGCTTTGGCTTTTACATTTTCGGATACCTTTTGGTTTTCGGCTGTCGAAGGTGAGGTATATGGAACTTCTTCATTTTTAACCGCATTAGTATTCTGGGCCATCCTGAAATGGGAAGATGAAGCTGATGAACCTCAAGCTAACCGTTGGATAATATTTATTGCCTATATCATTGGACTTTCAATCGGCGTTCACCTGCTGAACTTGCTGGCTATTCCTGCTATTGTTTTTGTATATTATTTCAGAAAATATAAAGTAACCCGTAAGGGTTTTATTATCAGCCTGATATTATCCATATTTATTTTAGCTTTTGTGATGTATGTGCTCATCCCGGAGACCCTGGTTGTGGCCGCATGGTTTGAATTGCTTTTCGTTAATGGCTTAGGTCTTCCGTTCAATTACGGAGCCTTGATATTTGCTTTAGTCGTTTTTGCGGGAATCGTTTATGGAATTATTTATACAGTTCAGAAGAAATTGGTTTTATGGAACACGATTCTGCTCAGCGTTGCCGTAATTTTGATTGGGTATTCCTCGTTTACGATGATCATTATTCGTGCGGCAGCAGATCCTCCAATGAATCAAAATAGTCCGAAGAATGTGTATGGTTTACTTGCGTATCTAAACCGTGAACAATACGGCGACCGTCCATTGATTTATGGTCAGTATTACAATACTCCGCTAGATAAGTATGTTGATGATAAACCCTATTACATTGAGAAAAACGGGAAATATGTAGTTGCCGATATGCGCCAGAGGCCAGTTTATAATTCAAACTTGAGTACAATTTTTCCCCGCATGTACAGTCGGGAAGAAGGTCATATAGAACAATACAAAAATTGGGCAAATATAAAAGGACATAAAGTTGAGGTTACAGATGAAGATGGACAAACCAATACGATTGTAATGCCTACCTTTTTTGAAAATCTTACCTTTTTCTGGACTTTTCAGGTCAATCAAATGTATTTCCGCTATTTTATGTGGAACTTTTCAGGGAGACAGAATGACTTACAGAGTCAGGGTGAAATCACAAATGGGAATTGGATTACAGGAATTAATTTCCTTGATTCCAAGAGACTTGGCGATCAGAGTAAGCTTCCTCAGGAATATAAGAATAACAAAGGCCGTAATAAATATTATCTCCTCCCTTTCATTCTTGGTCTTATTGGTATATTTTACATGTATAACAAGGGGATACAGGGTAAGAAGGACTTGTGGTCTGTGTTTCTGTTGTTTTTTATGACTGGGCTAGCCATTGTTATTTATCTGAATCAGTCACCACTTCAGCCGCGTGAACGTGATTATGCATATGTCGGTTCATTTTATGCGTTTGCTATCTGGATCGGAATCGGAGTTCTGGGTCTATACGAAGGATTTAAAAAATATGCTCCTGATACCATTAGTGCTGGAGCGGCTGGCGTTTTGGCATTGTTATTAGTTCCAACCATCATGGGTGCTGAAAACTGGGACGATCATGATCGATCGAACCGTTACACTTGCCGCGATTTCGGGGCAAACTACCTGAAAACCTGTGCACCTAATGCAATCATTTTCACCAACGGTGACAATGACACTTTCCCTCTGTGGTATGATCAGGAAGTGGAAGGTATTCGTACCGACACGCGTGTTTGTAACCTTAGTTATTTCCAGACAGACTGGTATATTGACCAGATGAAAAGCAAATCCTACCAGTCGGAACCTCTGCCAATCACATTTAACCATGATCTGTATGTTCAGGGTAAACGTGATGTTGTCTATCTGATGGAGGATCCACGTTTGAAAGGTTCGGTAGAACTTAAAAAGGCATTGGATTTTGTGAAAGACGAGGATCCAAGAACCAAGCTGGATCAAGCAGAAGGAGCTGCATATATTCCATCCAAGAAACTCTTCCTGGTTGTTGATAAAGCTGCTGTGATCAGGAATAAGGCGGTTGATCCTCAGGACTATGATAAGATTGTAGATACCTTGAAAATTGATCTTAGCAGCAAAAGGTACATTACCAAGGATGAACTGATGGTTCTGGATATGATTGCCAATAATAACTGGGAACGTCCGATTTATTTTGCAATAACAATTGGTCGCGATAAATATATTAACCTCCAGGATTATTTCCAGCTTGAAGGATTGGCCTACAGGCTTGTACCAATAAAAACTCCATCAGACAATGGATTAAACATTGGAAGGGTCAATACCAGGCTGATGTATCCAAATGTAATGGAAGCATTTAAGTGGGGAAACATGAACAATCCCAAAGTTTATATTGACGAAAACAATGCACGTATGATGATGAACATACGTAATACATTTGACAGGCTGGCCGAAACTCTGGTTGCTGAGGGACAAAATGAGAAGGCCATCAAGGTACTTGATCGAGGTAATGAACTTATACCGGACAGAGTTGTCGCATACAATTATTTTTCGATCATGATGGCTGAAACCTACTTTAAGGCCGGGCAGGCTGCGAAAGGCAAAGAAATGCTCAATACAATGATGACCAGTTACAAAGAAAAGTTGGATTATTTCTTTAACCTGAATAAACCTATGAGAAGTTCGGTAGATGAAGAAATTCAGCGAAGCTTATATTTCATGCGTGAAATAAGTCAGGTTTGCACTAGAAATGATCAACCGGAATTGTTGAAAGAGGTGACATCTGCATTTAACAGCTATCTCGAAAGATATAGTTCATTGAAATAATGAAACGTTTTGACCCCAGGGTTCGTTTACCTGGATTCATCACATCTCTATTCAAGGATGTTGTCTGGAGATTAAATGAAAGTGAGCGGGTAGTGTACCTGACCTTTGATGATGGACCGATACCTGAAATTACTCCCTGGGTGATTGATCTTCTTCAACAGGAAGATATTCCGGCAACATTCTTTTGTGTAGGAGAGAATGTGATGAAATATCCTGAAGTTTACCAGCTAATCCTGAATAATGGTCATTCAGTTGGAAATCATACTTTCAACCATTGGCAAGGTCTGAAGAAAGAGGATCAGAATTTTTACCGAAATATTGAAAAGGCTGGAATGTATATTGACTCTGATCTTTTCAGACCACCTCATGGATGGTTGAAAAGATCACAGTTCCACTACCTGAAAAAGCATTTCCGTATAATCATGTGGGATTTGATTTCCTGTGATTATGATGCCCGAATTAAACCGGATAAAGTATTCAGGAACATTACTGATTTTGTTCGTCCCGGCTCGGTAATTACGTTTCATGATTCAATAAAAGCTAAGTATAATCTGGAGAAAACATTACCACACGCTATTCACTGGATGAAGGATCAAGGTTATCGTTTTGAAGCTATTCCATATAATAAAAGAATAAATAGCTGGCAGTAAGATTCTTACTGCCAGTCAAAATTTAATGACAATGATAAATATTTTAATTGTTGGGTCAGGAGGAAGAGAACATGCAATGGCATGGAAAATCAAACAATCTCCAAAACTCAATCAGTTATTTATTGCACCAGGAAATGCAGGAACTGCCCATTTAGGAACCAATATTCCAATAGGAGTTTCTGATTTCGAAGGAATAAAGAAAGCAGTTGTCGATAATCAGATTGATTTAGTATTGGTTGGACCAGAAGTGCCTTTGTGCGAGGGCTTGCATGATTTTTTCAAGGCCGACCCGCAATTGAAAAATATACTTTTTGTCGGACCATATAAGCTGGGAGCACAACTTGAAGGCAGCAAGGATTTCGCCAAGGAATTCATGATGCGTCATCAAATTCCAACTGCAAAATATCTGTCTGTTACTTCTGAAAACCTATCTGAAGGAATTATTTTTCTGAAAACACTGACCTCTCCTTACGTTTTAAAGGCTGATGGGCTGGCTGCAGGGAAAGGAGTTTTGATTCTGAATGATCTTCATGAAACTATTGCTTCCCTTAAAGAAATGCTAGGTGGTCAGTTTGGTGAGGCAAGCCAAAAAGTAGTTATTGAAGAATTCCTAAGTGGAATTGAATGCTCGGTATTTGCCATTACGGACGGCAAAGACTATCGAATATTACCAGTGGCCAAGGATTATAAACGCATTGGTGAAGGCGATACCGGGCTGAATACAGGTGGTATGGGGGCAGTTTCGCCTGTTCCGTTTGCCGATGAAGTATTCATGAATAAGGTTGAAGATCGAATTATCCGACCAACAATTGAGGGTTTGATAAAAGATCAGATCCCTTATAATGGATTCATTTTCTTTGGATTGATTAGCTGCAATGATGAGCCGATTGTGATAGAATACAATGTCAGGATGGGTGATCCGGAAACAGAAGCAGTGATGCTTCGTATTCAGTCTGATTTTGTCGAATTGCTCCTTGGTGCTGCAGAAGGAACTTTGGCTGAAAAAGCCATTGAAATTGATCATAGAACTGCTGTTGCCGTGATGCTTGTTTCAGGAGGTTATCCGGGTTCATACGAAAAAGGAAAGGTGATCAGTGGACTGGAGGAAGTTTTAACGAGTATGGTTTTCCATGCAGGGACATTACAAAAAGACGGAGATGTTTGTACTGACGGAGGGCGTGTACTGGCCATTAGTTCATATGGCAATAGCATGAGCGAAGCACTTTCATGTTCATACGAAAATGCAAAGCTAATCGATTACCAAGGCTTGTATTACCGTAAAGACATTGGGTTCGATTTGTAAATTTATCAGATACCTAAATACTGGTTATTTCAGATACGTTTTTAACTGGGAAAGCTTAATTGAAGAGTATATTTTATTTTATCTATTGAAGTAAATTACAGGCATGTTACTGAAAGCGTTAAAATCGAATCAGCCTTATCATTTTTTACTGATACCAATTATTGCAACGGCATTATGGATCAGGTCATTCATGAATCCGGTCAGCTATACTTTTTATCCCGGTGAAGACATGATGCTTCTGTATCAACCCATTAAATCCGTTCTTATCAATAATCCGTTAGCCAGTCATATTCTGGCATTGATCTTTACAATCCTGATCGCCTTCCTGATTTTAAAATTGAATGTGCAATATGCCTTTATCCGTTCAAAGACTTTTCTGCCATCCAGCCTGTTTATATTAATTACTGGTGGAATTTCCGACATTCATGCTATGCATCCGGTTTATCCTGCAGCCTTATTTCTGGTTCTGGCAATTGACCGTATATTTAGTTCATTCGATAAAGAAGTCATTCATTCCAATGCATTCGACGCAGGAGTATTTCTATCTATAGGGTCTCTTTTTTATCTCAATCTTGCATTTTTCTTTCCAATACTATGGATTGGGTTCATCATCGTAAGGCCAAATGTAAACTGGCGTGAGTATATACTTACAACTCTTGGGTTCAGCTTACCCTGGCTGGCAACATTAGCGTATTTTCAGATTACCGGACGGACAGATGAATTACTTCACACGCTTGAAACGAATGTTACGTCTCATCAGATCTTTCTCAGAGAAGGTTTACCGATTCAGATCTACATCGGATACCTGGTTTTATTAACACTTCTTGGAAGCATTTTCTTACTGTCTCAGTATGATGGAAAAAAAATCAGCTCCCGTAAATACTTCAAGGTGTTTTTCTGGATCTTCCTGATTTCTTGTATATTAATTATTACTGTTCCTGCTGTTTCTCAGGAAATCATGATTGTATTGGCTATCCCTTTGACCTATTTGATTTCTAACTACCTTGTTTTCATGAAACGACAAACTTGGGGCGAAGTGTTTCTTTATTTGCTAACTGCTGGGGTGATTTATATGCAGTTTGTTTAGTTCAATACCAATCGAATTGATTTCTGAGAGTACAAAAATACTGATTACCTGCTCGATACCTCCTTCTTTATCGTATGCAGGATTAATTAAATACGGATAATTCTTATTTACTAACTTGATGCTTTTAATCATTACCAAAGAATAAATAGGGAGTTAAAACATTGATTCTTCAACTCCCTATTTATCTTGAATTGGTTTTCACTGATTGAATTTACTTACTGAATAAGGGCAATATTAAAAGTGCAGCAGACAATCCTATCATGATGATGATAGCAGCCCACCCGATGATATTATTGATAGGCTTGTTCACATATTCTCCCATGATCTTCTTGTTGTTTACCAGCATTATCATACATACCAAAACAACTGGCAAAAGCATTCCGTTAATTACCTGTGACCATAAAGAAATGAGGATAAGAGGTGCATTTGGCAGCAAAATGATTGCAGCAGAAAGAACCAGAATTCCTGTATAAAGAATATAAAACTCCCTGGCTTCATCCCACTTTTTATCGATTCCGGCCTCAAATCCAAAAGCTTCACATACATAGAATGCTGTAGCCAAAGGCAGAATGGTAGCCGAAAAGATTGACGCAATGAAAAGTCCAAATGCAAATACCTGTGAGGCAAGTGCTCCGGCAAGGGGTCTCAAAGCCAGAGCTGCATCTTTGGCTTCGTTTATCACCATTCCATTTTCATGTAAGGTTGAAGCACATGCAACAATGATAAAAAATGCCACGACAACAGTTGCAATACAGCCCACTACAATATCGATCAGCGAATATTTGTATTGCTTCATGTCCAATCCCTTTTCTATGACTGATGATTGCATATAGAATTGCATCCAGGGTGCAATGGTTGTTCCTATAATTCCAATTACCATTGCAAGACTTTGCGTATTTATCTCCATTTGCGGGTGAATGATTGAATGACCAATTTCACTCCAATGTGGTTTGCCCATAAGTGCCGAAACCACATACATCAGCAGGGAAACACTGAAGATCAAAAATATTCGCTCTGCTATTTTGTACGTTCCTTTAACCACAAGAAACCAGATCATAACACCTACGATGGGCACTGAAATATATTTACTCATACCAAACACCTCCATACTACCGGCAACTCCGGCAAATTCGGTAGTGGTATTACCAATATCAGCGATCAGTAAACCAATGAATATAAAGAAAGTAACTTTTACTCCTGCATTTTCACGAATAAGATCTGCGAGCCCTTTGCCAGTTACAATACCCATCCGGGCATTCATCTCCTGAATGACTACAAGCACTATGAATGAAGGAATAAGTGTCCAGATCAGGTTATAGCCATACATGGCACCTGCAACCGAATAGACTGTAATTCCACCTGCATCGTTATCTACACTCCCGGTAATAATTCCCGGACCCAGTATAGCCAGGAATATCCCAATCTTTTGGAAAAGTGATTTTCTATTTTTAAACATAACACTATCCCTCTATTTATTCATCCTGCGTTTATTCATCAAATCATCGATAACATCATCAATGACGACCATTCCCTGTAACACGTCATTCTTATCGACCACTGGTATTGCCAACATATTGTATTTGGATACGAACTCAGCAATCTCATCAATTTCCTGAAAGTCATGCAATCGAACAGGAGATGGTTTCATGATTTGATAAATCCTTGTTTCCGGTGCTGAAACAACTAAATCTCTCAATGAAAAAGTGGCAATCAATACCTCTTTTTCATTGGTAACAAAGAGGTTGTATAAGGATTCTGCTTCCGGCTGTTTAGTCCTTAATTCGGCGTAAACTTCCTCAATAGTCATGTTTTTATTAAATGACATCACTTCTGTTGACATGATACTACCCACAGCATGATCGGGATAGTCGAGCAATTCCCGAACTTCCTGTGAAGTATCTTTCTCCATCTCATTGAGCAGAAGTTCAACTTTCTCGTCACCTAAGGCATCAAAAATATCGGCGACTTCATCCGCAGGCATTTTATCCAGTACATCTGCCGCTTTTTCAATTGGCAGACTCTTTATAATATGAACCTGTGTTTCAATCTCAAGTTCTTCAAGTACATCAGCTGCCTGTTCATCATCGAGGGCTGAAAAGACCTCGGCGCTTGCCTTTCGTCCTAAATCTTCAATGATATCCGCTAAATCAGAAGGATGGAGTGTTTGAAGCTTTTTATAACTCTTTGAAAGCTTTATATTCGAACTTGAAGAATCTATGGTTTCAACATCTTCCCACAATATGAATTTGGATGGAATATTAGCATTGAATATGGAGATTGCATATTTCAAAGGCTTGGCAATTCCAATTCTGCGCAACAATCCCTCTATACCAATGTCGACTGCTACGGCAAAAGTGCCGCTTACAATGGTAACAAGCCTAACATCATTTACCCGAACCAGTTTACGTCCGTTTAAATCAATAATCTGTTTATCCAGAACAGAATCGACAAGATACAGATCATTGTTAATGTGTTCTTCTGAAAGCTTATTCAGTTGGTTGCAAATGACCTTTACCTTCCCGTTTATCTTTTCAATGGTGAAATCCTGGAAAGAATAGAATTCGAAGCGATTGTTGCGCTTAAGCTTTATGCCATTGACAACCGGATGCCCCGAAGTATAATTTGAAGAATCGGATTCAACTAATAAATCCTTAACAACACCAACGTATTTATCGTTGATATCAAACACTTTTTCCCCGAATACTCGGCTTAAATAAAATGTGGTAATAGATGTCATGTGCACCTCCTTGCTTTGTGATACAGTAAGGAGAGCAACCCAAGGGAAGGCTATCCTGCTATATCAGGTTAATAATTAATATACTCGCGGGCCCTTCGTCCATTTTGTATGATGATATTGGTTTGCGGCGCAAAAATAGGCTTTTTGTTTTAAGAAAAAAATAATCTCCAATTCTAAATTGTAAATAAATCGAATTATTGATATTAGAGGTAATAATGCATAAAAAAACCCGCCTGTTTACGCAGACGGGTTTATCAAATATCGTTTGGATTTTAAATTGCAGCTCTTTCGGCTAACCTACAATTCAATGGCCTTCCCATTATAGAAATCAAGGATCTTTGTTCTGAAAATGTACTCATATTTGGCTTGAAGCAAATCGCTTTGTGCCGAGGCAAGATTATTCTTGCTCTGGTTGTATTCAACTGAATTGATCATCCCTACATTAAATTTCTCCTCAGTATATCTGAATGCCTCAGTGGATGAAACAACAGCCTTCTCATTGGCAATATAACTTTTGAATGCAGCCAACGCATTGGTGTAAGCCTGTTCAATGTCTTTTCGAAGTAGATTCTTGGTGTTCTGCAATGTCAATTCCGAAACTTCAAGTTGAATCTGTGCATTGCTCACACTCGTTTGGGCCTGAAAATGATTGAAAATAGGGATATTCAAGGTAAATCCAAATCCATACCTTTCATTACTTTTAAACTGATCGCCCAAAGAAATATTTTTTCCATAGTAATCGGTATATTTATTGTTGTAAAAATTGTAGTAGTTGCCCCCGAATGAAAGTGAAGGCAACAGGTTTCCTTTTGCAATTAACAATTGACTACGGGCACTTTCCAATTTAAACTCTGCACTTTTTACAGAAGGTTTAAGCTGAACAGCATTTTTAAATACATCCATCGAATTAATAAGGCTCATGTTTGCTCCAATTTCTGGCAATACAGGTTTCTCAACTTTAAAACTTTCAGTTGACGGTAATTCCAAAAGTTGATACAATGCCAGGTAGGCTAACTGAAGTCTGTTCTGCGCGTTTACAACATTAAGTTCTTCACGGGCGTATTGTGCTTCAATTTCGAATAAACTACCCTTGGCAAGGCTTCCTGCTTCTACAAGTTTCCCGGTACGGTCTATCTGTAGCTGGGTTATTTTTATCAGATCTTGTGAAACATTAAGTAACTCGTCTGCAAAAAGGATTTCAAGGTATGCTGCTGCAATGTTAAGCATCATGTCATCCTTTGCCTTTAGTATATCCTGCAAACTGGCCTGTAAGTCCATATCCGCTCCTTTGATGGCGTTTTTCAGTGTGAACCCGCTCCAAAGAGTAACATTGGTACTTAGGCTACCGGATGTTGAATTTGAATTTATATTCAGGTAAGTATTATCTGCACCAATTGTGCGTCCAAAACTCATTTGGTTTTGGAATCCCGCATTCAGGTTGGGCAAACGGTTATACTTCGCTTGTCCGAGCTGATTGTGGTAATAATCAGAATTCAGTACTTGCTGTTTGAGCTGAATATTATTCTGTATGGCATAATCAATGCATTTTTGCAGGTTCCATGTTGCCTGTGCCTTAGCGCTTGTGAAGGCCGCAAGTATAATGACAATTGCAATTAGGCTGGTTATTCGTTTCATTCGTATGTTTTTAAAATTAATTTTATCTAACCTATAATGAATCAAAAGTAAAGATTAAAACGTTCGCTCCAACACTCTGATTTGAGATATGGAAACAGAGTTTATTTAAGCCTTTTTCTTTTCTTCTTCCTTCGGTTTATTTGGATCAATCTTATCACCCTTCACCTTATCAGCCTTGGTCAATCCTTTTTTAATCTCTATATTAATTCCGTCCGAAATTCCTGTCTTGACCATTCGTTTTTCAAATTCCTGTGGTTTTGCCGTTTCAATTTCAACATACGATGAATCTTTTTCAAACTTTAGCAATCCTTCGGGAATTACCAGAACACTGTCTTTCTTTTCAAGAACGATATTGGCATTGGCACTGTATCCGGCCCTGATAAACTGATTTTCTTTCAGAACCACGTTGGCTTTTATCTCAAACTGAATGGCTCCGTTCTCTTCTTTTCCTTTTGGGGCAATGTATTCAAGTATAGCTCCAAATTTATCTTTCTCAATAGCGCCGATTTCCAGTTCAATAGGCATTCCTTCCTTAATCTTTCCAACTTCGGTTTCATCTACCTTGCCTTTGAAAATCATGTCCTTCATATCGGCTACGGTACAAATGGTCGTTCCGTTGTTGAAGGTGTTCGACTGAATGACCGAATTTCCTTCCTTGATAGGTACATCAAGAACCATACCATTTACAGTAGAGCGAACAAGTGTATTAGTAGCTGTTTGTGCCTGTTTTGTTACACCATTTTTAATTAAATCAAGATTATTATCAGCGGAGTTCATTTCTTCCTTTGCTCCATCAAAGTTTACCTTCGCTGTTTTGTATTCATCGTATGAAATAACTTTGTCATCATACAGTTTTTGCTGACGGTCGTAATCAATCTTAGCGTTATCGTAATTCAGTTTCGCACGGTTCATCCTATTCTCTGCATTGTTCAGATTAACCATATCGGGAATGATCTTGATCCTGGCGATCACCTGGTCCTTTTTTACGAAATCACCCGCTACAATATACAATTGATCAATAATACCCGATACCTGAGGTACTATGTCGATTTCTTTGCGTGGCACAACCGATCCCGTAGCAACCGTTTTCCGGATCACATTGGTTACAAAGGGATTCTTTGTTTCAAATACTTCCGGCACTTTTTTCGATTTGGTATAGAGGAAGTAAATTGTCCCTCCAAAAATTCCCACAAGGATTATAATTCCCAGGATTCTTAAAATTCTTTTCATGATTTGGTAATTTTATGTTTCTGTTTTTATTCTCTTGTATATTGTTTATTGGTCATTGTTCATTGGTTATTAGTAAACAAGGAAAGGTGAAATAGGAAATAGTAATTAGTCATTCGAAAAATTGTAGACAATTGATCATTTATTATTTACCGACGTATGTTTCCTCATTCCTTTTTACTATTTGATTAAGATTCGTCCCTGATGGCATCGATCGGTTTAATACTAACGGCCCTCTTTGCAGGAATTAATCCTGCAATGATGCCCGACACCACCAGAACTGCAAGCGACGCTAACCCCATGGTCAGATTCACATGGGGATTACGGAAGAACATTTTATCTCCGGCTTGCAGTAATATTCTATTTAGTATTTCAAGTACTCCAACCCCCAACGATAGACCGATATAACCAGCCATTACAGTCAGAAATACGCTTTCAGCTACAATGTGTTTAATAACTGTTGCAGGAGTGGCGCCAATGGCCCGCTGAATCCCAATTTCCTGCGTACGTTCCTTAATGATCACCAGCATGATGTTACTGACACCAATTACCCCTGCCAGCAGTGTCCCGATTCCGACAATCCAGGTCAAAACCTGTATTCCTAAAAACAAGGACGAGAACTTTATAAACTCCTTTTCGATGTTGAACGATCCGATGGCCTGAAGGTCTTCGGGTGCAATTTTATGACGGGCCTTCAGCAATACTTTTAATTTGTCTTCCAGGTCGCTTACCTTTGTTCCTTTCTGAGCGGTGACCGAAAAGAAATATACCACATTACCAAAATTGTAAGCCTTCTGCATGGTGGTGTAAGGGATTATGATAGTTTCCTCCTTTTTGCCTCCCCCGATATTTATTCGGGTTTCTGCATGAATAACACCTACCACCTGGAAGTAAACCCCATTAATTTTCAGGTATTGGCCTATCGGATTTTCACCTTTGGCAAACATTACTTCCTCAACGCGTTCGCCGATATCGCAGACTTTCCGTTCCTGAAGCATGTCTATTTCATTGATTAACCTACCTTTATTGGTTGTCCATTTATCGATTTTAAAATAGTCAGGATAATCTCCGTAAACCTGGTATGCACCGGTTCGTTCTCCCCTGATCGTGTTGTTCCCGGCTTGTTCGTTCCCAAATAAACGTGGAGAAAGGTATTCCACTTCCTTCACATTATCACGGATATACTGTATGTCGGTTGTTTCATAATGCCAGCGACGGCCACGCTGAAAACCTGCAAAGGGCACACTGGTCCGCTCGGTCCAGAAAAAGGCAGAATTGGTTGCAAAGGCCTTTACCCCGTCAAGAACTCCGTTTTCAAGGGCTTTCCCAGCTCCCGACATGACAATCAGCATAAAGATACCCCAGAATACGCCAAAAGCAGTCATGAAACTCCGCATCCGGTTTTTCTTCAGCGCACTGATTATTTCTCTCCAAAGGTCCAGATCAAACATATAGCCTCCCCCCTGCCCCTTCATGGGAGGAATGAAATAAGACAATTGCTGTAGTAATCGTTTGGTTATTCATTATTGAATATTGTTTATTTTCTATTTTCTATTTCCTTTTTTTGCCACAAAGTCATCAAAACACTAAGTTTCACTAAGATGCTTTTTCAACAACTCAACTACTCTTCCCTTTTCCTTTTTCCTTTTTCCTCATAAGGTTAATAAGGTTGTGGTTAAAGGGGTTCATCCTTTTGCTACGAAGGTTTAAAAACAAAAGATAAGGTTTGCTTTAAAACCCATACGGTTCATAATTCTTCTGTCTCCCGTCTTCCGTCTTCTGTCTTCTGTCTCCATGCTCCATGCTCCATGCTCCTTGCCCCATGCCCCATGCCCCATGCCCATGCTCCTACTCGTCCCTTAAAGCCACAATAGGTTTAATCCTGGCAGCCCGTTTGGCCGGAATATATCCTGCAATGGCCCCTGCAACAATAAGTAGCAGTGTGGCCATAATAGCAATATTAATATCTACTGTAGGATTCAGGAAGATAGATCCCGAATTTTGATCCGACGATGCAGCAGGTCCAGCCGACTGAACCATAAAATAGTTGATCAGCTCCATTAGTCCTGTTCCCAATACCAGGCCGATATAACCGGCAATAGTCGTAATCATGATCGACTCAAGCAGAATCAGGCTGATCACTGAAGCAGGGCTGGCTCCGATGGCTTTTCGGATTCCTATCTCCTTGGTCCTTTCCTTTACCACAATCAGCATGATGTTGCTCACCCCAACAATCCCGGCAATCAAAGTCCCGATGCCGATAATCCAGATGAAGATTGTAATAGCCTGGAATATTCTCATCGTCTGTATATAATTTTCCAGTTTATTATACAAGCCTATCGCACCTTCATCTTTAGGATCAAATTTATGTTTACGGCCAAGCACATTCCTGACCTGCTCTTCAATGGCCTTGCTTTCATCCAGGGTCTGTGCATTGATGGTGACGGCCAGGTTATGTATCTGGTTTGCTCCGTTAAAAATCATCTGAGCAGTGGAGAGAGGCATATAGGCATTCCGGTTTCGGGTTGATCCGGGCTCACTGCAAACACCAATCACCTTAAACGGAACCTTATTGATATCTATATATTGGCCAATGGCTATTGTATCCTTAAAAAGAGCCGTTTTAATGTCAGTACCGATGACTACCACCTTTCGTTTCTGTTCAAGATCGATCTGGTTAATAAACCGGCCCTGATTCAAAAAGATATTCTCAACCTGGATTAATTCAGGCTGGCAGGTAATGGTTGTATATTCGCCCGATTCCTTTTTGTATGAATACCGTGTGTTTCCCATGAAATAGCGTCCGGATGATACGCCGACTCCCGAAACCTTCCTTACAATATCCTGATCTTCGTTATGAAACTGAATGGTTCTTCCTGATTTCATTCCCTGGTAAGGAATAGTGGTTTCACCGGTCCATATCCACATCGCATTTACAGCGTCGTTCATGAAATTGGCTGATACCCCGTTACTCAATCCGTTTCCCGATCCCAACAGTATCATCAGCATGAATATCCCCCAGGCCACAGAGAACCCTGTGAGGAAAGTACGCATCTTATTTTTTTTGATCGTGGCAAAGATCTCCTGCCATTTGTCAATGTCGAACATAGTTTTTGAATTACGCGATTTCGAGTCCTCTGATCAGATTCTTCTTAAACTCTTTCAGTTCACCGTTACGGATGATTTCATGAATCAGCCCATCTTTCAGCCGGATGATCTGATTGGTCAAAGCAGCAATGTCATGCTCATGGGTTACAATAATCACAGTGATTCCTGAATCATTGACATCTTTCAAAATATCCATCACTTCGTATGAAGTTGCCGAATCAAGTGCCCCGGTGGGTTCGTCAGCAAGGATTATCTTTGGTTGTGAAATCAGGGCACGGGCTATGGCAACACGTTGCTTCTGACCTCCCGACATTTCGTTTGGCATATGTTCGGCCCATTCTTTTAATCCCATCTTATCAAGATATTCCATAGCAATCAGATTCCTTTTTTTCCTTGGTATTCCCTTGTAATATAAAGGAAGAGCCACATTCTCCATGGCGTTTTTAAACGATATCAGGTTAAATGACTGGAATACAAAACCCACCATATCGTTACGCAACTTGGCGGATTTCTTCTCGCTCATATTTTGTATGAGGTTCCCGGCCAAATGGTAACTGCCCTTATCGTAATTGTCGAGCATACCCAAAATGTTAAGGAGCGTTGATTTTCCTGAACCGGATGATCCCATGATCGAAACAAAATCCCCTTGCTCAATTTCCAGGTCAATGCCTTTCAAAACATGGAGACTGTTGCTTCCCATCTCATAGGATTTGTGAATGTTGTTTAGTTTAATCATGACTGTTTATTCTTCTTGTTTTCATTTCAAAATTCGGAAATAATGGTCTTTTGTCTTTGCTTTTATCGATGAGTGGCTGATTTTTCCCTGTAAAGCGGTTAAATTTTACTTTTTTTCAGGTCAAAATGAATTGTTTTGTCGGCCAATCGATAAATATGCTTTTCTGTTTGCTGATTCTCATCTTTAATTATATCAAAATAGGACGGATACTTTGACCATTCGTTACAGTTATTAACAAATTTTAGCAATAAAATGATTTTCCTTTTACATTTCCTCCTGAGAAACAGACAGTCAGGCAGTCAAATACCATTAAAAAAATGTTCATAAAACCTGTCGGATTGGAAACCTTCGGCCCTTTAATGGATGATTCACTTTCACAGGGTAGGTGGGTTCATTCCGAACGGAGTTAATCATCCTTTTTCCCGGAATTCTGCTCAAATCTCAAAAAAGATGGCTGCATTAATCTCTCCGATCTATAGAACAAATGAAAAGGTATAACCGAATTTGGCAGCTCAGATATTTCAAACAAACCGTTTCATGTATTTCTTGGGTACGAATAATTCAAATTTCAATGCTTTAGCAATTCACTGTCGGATCAGGAGAAAAAATGGAAGGTTGAATCTGCAAACATGGATTATCTTAACCACAGATACCACAGATGAACACCGATTAATAAAAGGGTAAATAGATTCTGTCGAAAAACCGGATGGATCCAAATAGTTACAATTGAAGCGGTAATGAAACCTGGAATTTCAATTCAGGACCGAAACAAAGGATTAGACGTTGAATGCTTTGAATTAGCTTTCTGACGTTCCGATGTTTAAATTGTTCTTTTGACTTTGAGGACAGCTTCTTATTCCTTGTTCCAGAAATTGAGGAATCAAATTCCATCCTGCTATTGTATTGATTCTAAAAACCATTGTCTGTTCAAAGTTAAAGTGTTGATTGGGTCACCCATTTACCAGCCATCTAACAGAGTTTAAAATTATTAGAAACTTATTTATTAGTTATTAGAAACCTATTCGATGATTATTAGAACAAAATTGAAATATCAACGAATAACCTTCGAATAACCTTCGAATAACCTTCTAATAGTTTAAAGGGGCAAAGGCTCTATGAAAGCGATACAACAAGTCAGAAGCGCTTCACATTTTTGGTAAGAAGTATTGTCAATTTATTGTTGACACGACACGAAGCCGGTGCACGGATATTGCAGTTTAAACTTAAATTTACTTGCACTTATTTTAAGTTTAATGCAGTCATTTTATTGAAATACTGAATATTATGAGTTTTTCAGCAGACCCTGAATAAAGTTTTCAATCTGTCTTCTTCCGTGTAATCTGTGGTTGAGATAATATAATTGTGAAGTTATATTTACCAGTTAAAAAAGTGCATTCCAAGGCCTGAAATCAGAATCACCAGCCCGGCCGCGAGGTGCATATATTTTTCTTTGGATTTAAAGACCAGGAAGGAGGAGCCCAGATGTGCCAGGTAGACAATGGTCATCATGGTTGCGATGGTGGTGATTCCAAAGAAAAGGGCCACGCATGCAATTCCCAGGCCACTTCGTTGTACGGCAGGAATGAATAACATCGGAATCAGGACTTCACAGGGACCTAAGACGAAGATGATAAATAAGACCCATGGAGTCAGCTTTGTTTCATCGACTTTCTTTTCCAGCCCATGACTGACCTGATGTTTGATCTCCCGGATACTTTTGGGGATCAGGAAATTTGGCAGATGATGATGCCCGCCGTTCCTAAGGAATTTATAGAACCCATAGATTGTATAGAGAAGGCCAAACCCTATTAGTAGCCATTCAACGGTTTTGCCCCGAAAGCCTTCTATGAAATTCAGCTGATTTAAACTGATGCCCAAGGCAATGCCGATGAGTCCGATGACAACTGAGCCACCAACATGTCCCACACCTGCTATAAAAGTGATGAGCATGGTTTTCGGTACATTCCAGTTTCTTGCTTTGCTCAATACTATGAATGGCAGGTAATGATCAGGTCCCAGGGCAGTATGGATGAAGCCGAGAGAAGCAGCGGTGATCGAAAGCAGGATGATCTCATTCATTTCAGATACTATAATTTGTTGATCAGGGAAGCCTGGCAGGCAGCCCCGAAACCATTGTCAATATTTACGACTGATACACCCGCGGCACAACTGTTCAACATGGATAAAAGCGCCGATAATCCCTGGAAGTTGGCGCCATACCCGATGCTGGTCGGTACTCCTATCACGGGTTTATCGACCAATCCGCCGACAACACTGGCCAGGGCTCCTTCCATGCCTGCAACGACGATGATGACACGGGCATTGCGGATCAGTTCCCATTTGTTGAAAAGACGATGGATACCTGCAACGCCCACATCGTAGATGGCCTCCACCTTATTGTTGAGAAACCGGGCGGTTTCGACCGCTTCTTCGGCAACGGGCAGGTCGGAAGTTCCCGCTGAAACAACGGCAATATATCCTTTACCTGTGATTTCCTCTTTATGCTTAAAGACGATAGTTCTTGCCAGTGAATTGTAAACCGCTCCGGGGACAACGCTTTTAACCGCCTCATATACCTCTACACTGGCCCGGGTAGCCAGGATGTCAATCCCTTTGTTATACATACGTTCAGCAATTAGCATGACCTGTTCGGTGGTTTTGCCCTGCGAATAGATCACTTCAGGAAGTCCTGTCCGGTGCAGACGGTCGGTATCGATATTGGCAAAGCCCATATCCTCGATGCCGCGTTTGGTAAAATGCGACAAGGCTTCGACCAGTTCCATTTCGCCGTCCTTATATTTTTCGAGGATGTCACGAATGTCCATAGTTGCGGGTTTTGTTGATGATTCGTTCGACTTCATTCAGGCTCAGGCCATGTTGGGTAGCCAGGTTCTTCAGATCCTCAAATTCAGGTTTGAAACGTATCTCCCTTCCATTGAAATAACTGCATTTCACCCTGACCGTGCCAAGTTCCGTTTCAATTACCTTTGCCGTTCGTTCAAGAACCGTTTTTGCAACGGCATATTCCCTGATTCCAATGGTGGTGCTGTTGTTGAAGATGATTGACTTCATTTCAGGAATAAGTGTTACCGGACATAAAACCGACAGCATATTGGCCGGTCTTGACTTCTTCATGATGATCGGGGTCAGAAACACGTCGCTGGCTCCTGCTTCAAAGAGCAAAGTAAAAAGGTGATCGTACCATTCGGGGTTCATGTCATCGATGTTGCACTCCAGTATTCGTGCTTCTTCAAGTTGTGCAGGATTAGTATTCTCGTTTTCTTCCGACAGGTAAACCCTGAGGACATTTGGTACCTCAGAGATGTCGCGCTGCCCGATTCCATACCCTGTTTTCTTTATTCTGAAAATAATCTGATCAATGAATTCATCCACAGTGGCGACCAGGATGGCAGCACCTGTCGGCGTGGTTGCCTCGTGCTGTACCAGACCTGTTCTGACCGGTACACCCTGCACAATCAGTGCGGTTGCCGGTGCAGGAACAGGCATCAGGCCGTGGGCACATTTCACCATTCCGCCGCCCAGTTGAATAGGAGAGGACATGACCTTGTCTACTTTCAGGAAATCGAGACAGATGGCAGCACCAACAATGTCGGCGATGGAATCCAATGCACCGACTTCATGGAAATGAACGGCCTGTTTGCTGATGTTGTGCACTTTGGCTTCGGCTTCGGCAATGAGATCAAATATCTTCAGTGACCTGGATTTGACTTCCGCAGAAAGACTGCTTTGGTTGATCAGTTCCTCCACATGCCTTAAATGGCGGTGCTTCTCGTTCTCCGGGTTTTCGATGACAACGGTGGCTTTGGTTCCTGAAATTCCCCTACGGATGTCTTTCTGTATCTCCAGATGAAATCCCTCAATGCGGAGTTTCTGAAGTTCAGCGATCAGGAAATCAGGGTCAACCCCAAGATCGATCAGGGCGCCCAGGTTCATGTCTCCACTGATCCCTGCAAAACAATCGTAATACAATATCTTCATAATTGGTTATTTTTCAGTGTTACTGGACTCAATACCCTGTTTAGTTTCCCGGAGACAAGTCCTTCTTCGTCAATTTCGATGCGTCCGAAGCCAAGCTCAACGAGTTCGCCGGATACCTTTTCCCGGATCAGATGAAGTTTCTGAAGGTCAGTCTGTTTCACTTCAATCTTTCCGTGGGTTCCAAAGTGACGTACCCTGACATCTTCGAAGCCATAACTGTTCAAAAGGTCTTCGGCTGTCTCGATTTGCCTGAGCTTTTCGAGCGTTACGGCCTGGTTGTATGGAATGCGCGAGCTGAGGCAAGGGCTGGCAGGTTTGTTCCAGTTGGGCAGATTAAAATGCCGGGCAATTTCCCTGATCTCTTCCTTGGTCACCTGGCATTCGACCAGTGGCGAAAGGACCAGGTTCTTTTGGGCAGCATCAATCCCGGGGCGATAGTCCCCAAGGTCATCGTAATTGGTACCGCTAAGTATTTCAAAACCTGGGTATTCCTGTTTCATTTCCTGAAGGTCGTGAAACAAGTGGTCTTTGCAAAAGAAACAACGGTTGATAGGGTTTTGGCTGTATCGGGAATCATTCAGTTCTTCGGTTTTAATAATACGAAGCTGAATGTCAAATTCCTCGCAGAATGATTGGGCAAGTTTAAAATCTTTATTTTTCAGGCTTTCGGAGTTTGAGATTACACCGATGGCATTGTCACGTCCCTGAAACATTCGGGACAGGTAAAGGACCAGGGTGGAATCAATTCCTCCGGAAAAGGCGACCAGTGAGCCTTTCCGTTGCCTGAACCATGATTCAAGCAACTGAAGCTTTTCTTTTAAGGCGGTATTTAGTTCGTTCATGATTAACAGGATACTTGCTACTATTATACTATTTCGTGTTACTAATGAGGCAAAAAAAATTATTCTGTTTTACTCATAATCAGTTTGCCATGCTGAATGCCCTTGATGCCAATCATCTTATCCGACAGTTCGGTCAGACGACGGGAGGCACCTTTCACAGCTATGATTTCCATGCCGTTTTGTTCGCTCAGGTTGAATTGCTGAACACCAATTACCACATCGCGGTATTGCAACTGAAGTTCAGCAGAGCGGGTACGGATTTCGGGCTTCTGGCTGCTGTAAACCATCACGATGGCCCCTGCAACCAGGTTGTCGCATTTCCATTTCTGCTCCACCAGGTTCTTCTCAATCAAGTAGCGTATAGCCTGCGACCGGTTCGAGAAATTGTTCTCAGTCACATACCCATCGAGGGCCGTAAGCAGCTCTTCTTCCAGGGAAACACCAAAGCGTGAAACAGACATGATGTTACTATTATAAGATTTCGTGTTATCAGGGAACGAAGATATAATTAAAGTAAAACTTTCCAAATAGGATTATGCAAATAATAATTTTTGGGTCAGAAATCAGGTATTGGCGGCATTAGTCTTTATTATTACGAACGAGGGTTCATAATAAATGGCAAAAGACTAGGTAATGAACCTACGTACATTACCTTTGTAGAAAAAATACAGATATGAAAACCCTGTTTCTGGCTAAGGTACTGCTTCTTCTTCCTTCTTTGCTGTTTGTCAGCCTGGTGTTTATGATCGTACTTGGCATTATAGGCAGCATTTTTGGTTTTGGTGATGAATTTTACTGTGGTCCATTTTACCTTGCAGGTAAAATAATTCTGGGATTGACGGTTGTTACCTTTTTGTTTCTTATTTTACCGGATATTAAAATGATTTTTAACATCCATCAAAATGTCACGTCCAAGGAAGAATAGAAAGATATGTAATCCGCCGAAAATGAAGGGATTTAAACCATTTGGATTACCCATCTGCGAAATTGAGAATATTAAGATGACTTTCGAAGAGTATGAAAGCATCAAGCTGATTAATTACGAGATGTTATCACAGGATCAGGCTTCCGAGCAGATGAGCATTTCGCGTCCAACGTTTACGCGCCTGTATAATACAGCCTTGAAGAGTATCGCAAAAGCCTTTGTTGAAGGAAGCGCAATACTCATTGAAGGAGGCGATTACGAGCTTGAAAACGACTGGTTCAGGTGTAACAAATGTTATAAATTAATAGAGGGTATTGAAAATCACGTGAAATGTGAGAACTGCACCATCTATGGGAATGACGAACTGGTGTTACTCAATCAGAATAAAGGAGAATAAGTTCAGTTTGGTGGTTTTGAATGCAAAAAGCGTTTAAAATATATTCGAACAACTAATAATAAAAGAGAATAACATGAAAATTGCAGTTCCAATTCAAGCAAACAAGCAGATTGATAATCATTTTGGCCATTGTGCATCGTATAATGTTTACACGGTTTCAGAGGCCAATGAAATTGTTGAGGTACAAAACGTAAAATCGGCAGAAGGTTGTGGCTGCAAGTCAGATATCGCCCAGGTTCTGGCCTCGCAGGGCGTTACGGTGATGCTTGCGGGTGGGATTGGCAATGGTGCAATTAATGTTTTGAATAATGCAGGTATTAATGTCATTCGGGGCTGCTCGGGTGATGCTGGGGAAATCGTGAAGCAATATATTGCCGGGTCAGTTGTTGACGGGGGAGTAAGTTGTCCCCAACATGATTCGGAACATATTTGTAGCCATTAGTTGGTAAGCAATAGCTGGATATCAGCCTGTGCAAGAACAAAATGATGTTTAATAATACCTTTTCTTTTGTTTAATCATTGCGGGAGTTTATGTACCTTTCGGGTAACTAAAAAACCATTCTCGTGATAAACATCGCACTATTTGGTCCTCCGGGAGCCGGGAAAGGAACACAATCAGCCTTTTTAATTGAAAAATACGACCTGTTTTACATTTCAACGGGCGATATACTGCGGAAAGAGCTTGCTGAAGAGACCAAGCTGGGGCTTGAAGCCAGGAGTATAATTGCAGCCGGGAAACTGGTCTCAGATGAGATTATCGTACAGATTCTCGAGAAAACAATCAAGGAGAATTCACAGGCGGGTGGCTTTCTGTTCGATGGTTTCCCGCGAACTATCATTCAGGCTTATATATTGGATGGGTTAATGATAAAACTAAACACTTCACTCAACTGCTTAATCAGCATTGAAGTGCCTGAAGACGAATCGGTTGCACGTCTCATGAACAGGGGATTAACTTCAGGCCGGTCGGATGATAATGAGCTTATTATACGGAACAGACTGAAGGAATATGAGGATAAGACCCTGCCGGTACTTAATTATTATAAGGAAAAGGGAAATTACATCCCCATTAACGGATTCCAGGGAATTGAGGAAGTTAACGCAGAGATAGAGGAAATCATCAATAAAGAATTGAGTAAAAAGTTGATGAACGTGGTCATTTTTGGGTATCCGGGTTGCGGCAGAGGCTCACTGGGGATGGAGCTATCCAAAAAATATGGTCTCGAATATATATCCACCGGGAGAATGCTTGAGGAAGAAATTAAGGCCGGAACCGACTTAGGTATAAAGATTACACAGGTATTTGGGACCGGAGAATTAGTTCCGGATGAAATTGTCGTGCCCATGCTCATAGAGAAGATTAAAAATTCGAAGACTGTTAAAGGCTTCATCTTTAAGGGATTTCCAAGAACGCTTGTTCAGTCTTACATACTTGATGGTATATTGAAAAAGCACAACTCTTCGATAAGTAAAATTATTGATATACAGGTTAGTACGCTCGAATTGATTGAACGGCTCGACAAGCGCAGTAAGACCAGTCATTGCAAACCTTACGATACCAGTACAGAGAAAATAGTAAGAAGATTAAAAGAGCATGAAGAAAAGACTATGCCTGTTATCGACAAATATAAAGAAATTCATGATGTGGTTATTGTAGATGGAGAAGCGCCTTTTGAAGTGGTCTTTGAAAGGATGACCTTAGAAATCGAAAAAGGGTTTAAGAACCTAAGATAAGAGGAATGAGGAAAGAGGAAAAGGGAAACTGGAATATATTTCAAAAGCCACATTAAGCAATACAATATTCATTACCAATTTCCTTATTCCCTTTTTCTCTTTCCTGTTAACAATTAAATGTAAAATACCCATGGAGAGATGACAGCACCTACCAGTTAAACTTTACGGTTTGTTTCAGGTTTGGATTGACGCTAAGCGGAACAGGACTGGTGCTGGCAACACTTTCGATCAACCGTTTTTCTTCTTCAGTATAGGTTTTCTTCGGAAAGTTAAACTCCAGTATAACTTCGGATACTCGTCTGGGATCGTTAGCCATGATTTTGGTAATATCTATTTCAGTACCAACAATGTCAATGCCATTCTTCATCGCTTTCTGTCCCATAATGGTCATGATGCAGTTGCCAAGTGCAGTTGCAAGCAGATCGGTGGGAGAGAATGCTTCTCCTTTTCCAAGGTTGTCTGTTGGGGCATCTGTAATAATTTTACTGCCCGATTGCAGGTGAATATTTTCGGTTCTCAGTTCACCCAAATACGTTGTTTTTACAGTTGTCATAGTTCTAATATTTCAGGTTATTGGAATAAAATTAACAACTCAATCAACAATCTTTCCTTCCTTTAGTTTTTTGTTGATCCTTATTAATCTATTCCGTTTGAAGATACACAGGAATAGAAATAAGAAGGAAATAATTCCACATGAGAAAAAATAATTGCTAACCGGATAATGTTGCATCATTGTCAAAGCGCCTGCGAAAGCTGAAAGTGATGAAACTATTAATAGAAACTTCATTAATTTGCTAAGGTTTTTTTCAGACATGATATTAGCTTTTATCAGGTTAGTTATTATGTCGTTCGGGAATGTTCGCATAAAGTTATGAAAAATGGGTTAAGTTACAAGTATATTTTTCACAATCCATTCCTGACAATAAGATTTTAATTGGTCTTTTCCATTGGCTACATCATCCTAAACATTTAACTTTGCACCGAATTAATAAATCAGACGACCATGTTTTCAGGAATAGTTGAAGAGGCAGGCAAAGTGATTGCCATAGAGAAAGATCAGGAAAATGTACATTTTACACTTACCTGTTCGTTTATAGATGAATTGAAAATTGATCAAAGTCTTTCACATAACGGCGTTTGCCTGACTGTGGTGAAAATAGACCATGAAGCAAAAACCTACACCGTGACAGCTATCAAGGAAACATTACTGAAGACTAATTTGGGTAAGCTGGTTCCGGGAAGCAAGGTGAACCTGGAGCGCAGCATGATGATGAACGGCAGGCTGGATGGACATATTGTACAGGGACACGTTGACCAAACGGCTACCTGCAAAAAGGTTGAAGCAGCAGAAGGAAGCTGGTATTACACCTTTGGGTACCCGTTTGACAAAGAAATGGCTCATAAGGGCTATATGACCGTCGAAAAAGGATCAGTTACCGTTAATGGAGTTAGCCTTACAGTGGTGAACTCAAAAGATAATTCCTTCCAGGTGGCCATAATACCCTATACCTATAATGAAACCAATTTTCACACCTTTGAAGTGGGTACAACCGTAAACCTTGAATTTGATATTATCGGGAAGTACTTAAGCAAACTCATGCAATACAAATAGGAAAGAGGAAAAAGAAAAGAGGAGAAGGGAGAAAGGAAACAGGAGAAGGGAAACAGAAACTAGTGCATATCGTCTATTTTCTTTTTCCCTTTTCCTTTCTCCTTTTTCCTGTATTTTACCGTTTCATGGTGAACTTCGTTGTTCCGATGTTGTTTCCATCAGCAAATACATCTACTGTATATTCACCTGAAAGGAATTCCTTGCCTTCATTGTCCCAGAAGATATTTACGGGTAAATCATTTCCCTCAAAGGTTATTTCCCGTTTGGCAGAAAATGGAATCTTCAGGTCTTCGAAGGCAAACAAATCGTCAGGCGATTTCTGGAACAATACCTGGTTGGGTTCCAGTATACGAACATATATTACTTTGTTTCCACGGGGAGCAGTTATATTCCTGCTAAGCACAAAGCTGACTTTGATCTGTTCATCACGTCGGGCGCTCTCCGCTTCTTTTCCACGACGGTTAATGCCAACCGCAACCAAGCCGGTTGCTTCGAGTTGGGCGGCTACCTTTATTTTTTCCTGAAGATGTACCTTCTCCTTTTGGAGTATCTGATTTTTAGATACCGATTGTGCAAAGCTGTCCTTCACCTGTACGTTTTCGGCCATCAGTATCTGATTCCTGCGGTTGAGTGAATCAACCTGAACAATATAATTCTTCATGATACCGCGCAAAGTAGTGACCTCCTGCCGGTATTGGGTAATCTGTCCATAGCTTACCGCTTTGACTTGCTGAATTTCGTCAAGCAAGTCTTTAACTTTGGCTTGAGACATTTCCATTTCAGTCTTGAGGGTAGTATTTGTAGTATGAAGAGAATCGTAGTTAACCATTAGGGTACTCAAATCCGATTGAATGGATGCCTTTTCCATATTTAAGACCTGCAAAACCTTTTGGTTTTCGTTGTGCTGAACCACGAATACGATTACCACAATAGTCAGTATGACTGACAGCATAATAATGATCAGGTTATTCCTTCTATCCTTGTCGGTTTCCCCCAGGGAGAAACGCTTTTTCTTTTGGCCAAATTCATCCATCCTGTCTGAGTTTTGGGGTTTTGTAAAACGTATGCAAAAGTAACAATTTTACGACAGGGAATGCATCTGTTTAGCTTCATCCCTCCTTAAACCGCCGGACACCTCTTAATGCTGAATCCTGGAATCAGGTTAATTCAGCCTTCCCGATCGACGTATTGACTAATAAAACTGTAAGTATAATTGGAAAAATTACGCCTGATCTTGCGGATTCATCAATTTACCCAGTTTTAAATAGCCTTCGTCAACACCTGCAATAAGAGTATTGGCAACATTGTCATAGAAATGTTTCCTTTTTTCAGCTTTGTCCTTCTTTTCAGGATGATTAGCCAGGTCACGCATTTCATTCCGGAGAGTCAGGGTCTGCTGAATAATCTCATGAGCGACCGCATCATCAGGCTTTTGATACAAACTGGTATAGGTAAAACAGTCAAGAATCAGATCAGACACTACATAGTCAATCTCTTTTTTTAATCTTCGTCTACTTGTCATAGCTTATTTTATTTCTGAAGTTAATGGATATTTCATAGATTTTGTTTCCTGTAAAAGGGCCTTAACCGAACCAAGCAATATTTCGGTCTCAACCTGTACCGGCAGATGATTTCTATCGTCGGTGAACCAGATCTTCATGTATTCACCTTCCGGGAAAAAATCACCCTGCAGTAAATATACAGAAACTTTATGACATCGGTATGTTTTCCCTTTTCGGGTCTTTACATTCTCAATTCCCAGGTAGTGAAAAAAAAGATCGGCAACCTGTTTGTCAATCAACATACGGTAGGGAACCTTTTGTCCGATAAATAGTTTGTTGAAGTTAAACTTTCTGAAATTGTAAGCGGTAGCCAGCAGATCAAAGGTATTACTTAGAATTGGCAAACTGGTCAGGGATATGGGTTTTTTCCCCTGTTTAACCCGTGCAGCAATTTTTCCTGAAGAATAATCGAATCCATACTGATGAACTGAATTTTCTTTGGAATGGTTCATTACCCGGCTTGAATATATAGGCAGAAATGAATTGTAAATGCAGTATGTTTCGAAAGTATCGCGCACCGAGTAGAGCAGATCAAAGGTTTTGAGCGATTTTCCCAATGCCTCCAGATGCCAGGCCTTTTGCTGTTTGTATTGAACCGTGTCGGTTCTGAATTCAACTTCTCCGCTCTGTATCCAGATAAAATTCCAATTGTAATAGGCCCCATAGCGGGCGTATTCTCCACTGGAGAAAGGGTAATCGGAATTTTGCCCTGAAGACTGATAAGGGAAAAAGAAAACCAACAAACCAATCAATGAAAGCCAGAACCTAATCAGTTGTTTTTTTACCTTTCTTTTTCTCAAGTTCCTTCTTTCGGGCTTTTTCTTTTTCAAGTTCGTCGTCAATAATATCTTTTTTGTAATTAGCCTTATAATTAATTTCCCAGGTTTCCTTGAATTCAAAGTTTCCGCGAACCTTGATTATTTTGGGATAGTAAACAACTTCTTCAGGCTGAATATCTCCTGCAAGGTAACCGGTGTCCCATTTCCCGTTTTTATTCGAATCCACAATGAGCCTGATTTTATACTTATCGGGCTTCAGGTAGGGAAATTCAACCTTGGCGGATCCCAGGATCTGAATTTTCTGAAGAACTCTTTCATCCTTGTCATTTGAAAGCAGTTGAACAATTGCTGGTCCGTTTAGATTGGCAACAGTGAGGATGATCTTGCCGTAAAATTCTTCCTTCTGGGTCTTAAATTTCAAATGAACTTTCTTGTTCGGATAGCCATAAATGTTGAAAGCTGCTGCTGAATCAATCTGAAATAAATAATTCGCATTGGGGGTCCAATGATGTTCGATAAAATACTTTCGTATCGAATTGGAGTCTCGCTTTACTTCAATCGGAATCTTTGTTCTAACCGTATCAACCAATGAATACAGCCTGATTTTAGATAAGTCGAAGGATGTAAGGGGTTCAGGTGCTTCAATCTTAATTCGTTGATAAATATCGTGTGCCGAAGGGTTGATATTGTTTGATAGGGTTATACTTGGCAATGCAGGAACCTCGCCCTTTTTCTTCTTGATTTTCGGCATTTTAATTCGGGCATAGATCATCTGAACAGTATCATGCTTGATAATCATGTGGCTCATTGAATCAAGCGCCTCATATTTTAATTCAAATTTAAGCGAATCATTTTTGCTGATAATAGTATCAGTCAACCAAACTGTAATAGAATCCCGCTTGAGGTTCTTCTCGATGAAACACCAGTCTTTGGGAGGGGTGGGTTTAAGTAATTTGACCCTGAACGAATCACTTAGCGACTCTTTAAAATAAAAGTCGATCTTATTACTTTGAGTTCGTTTGGAAGCGTCGAGATACTGATCAAATTTTATTTCATCGAACATCATCAGGTACTGAGGCTTTGGTGAATAGTCCACATGGCCGGTTATGACAAGCGTATCCTGATCTTTAATAATCGTATCGTTCCTTACCACGTATTTAGCCGAAGGAACGATGATTGAATCATCGAAAGCAATTGATTCTGCATGTGAATTGTAGGTCAGACTGTTATCTGCATCCATAAGGGCATAAAGACGATATTCACCGGGGGCTATATTGGCAATCATAAAGAATCCTTCTTTATTGGTCGTTCCGATGTAATCGGGAATACTATCGATAAACGCCTTATAATCTTTTTGACGATGAAGCATAACCAGGGCCTTCTCAACCGGTTCCTGGGTCAGGGCATTCTTGACATATCCTGCGACCCTCAAACTATCATACGATGGACCGGTAGAGAATGAAAAACGCATATCGTCAATTGGATTTTTCTCATTGTTATCGACCACCGCATCTTTAAAATCGAGTGAATAAGTCGTTCCTTTCTTCATAGGCTGGGCAAATTCAATGATCAGGGTCTTGCCTTTCATCTTTACAATTGGCTTCTTTTTCATAGGAGGAGAAACCACCAGCTTTTGGCTGATCTGATCAGACATGATATATTCGTCGAAAGTAAAGCGGACATCCTTCCCATTAAAGTTTGTGCTGTGTAATAACGGAGTTGTTTGAACTACTACCGGAGGGATGGTATCTTTCAGTCCACCTGATGGACTTCCTATATTGGCACAGGAGGTATAAAAAATCAGGTAAAAAAGTGAAAGCCCAAGTAATACAGGCACGATACTTTTCAGTCTGAAATAGCGTCTTAGTGTATTTATAGATGAAATCCGTTCTGAAGAATTCAGTTGCAGATCCCCGTGGATGTCAAAATCAGTTTGTTCCATAGTTGTATAATCCTTGCAAACTTACTAATTCCTGAAAACATAGAAGAATAAGCCCCGATAATTTATATTTAAATACCTAAAACCACAAAGGAGGATCAATTCCTTGACCCTCCTCTGTTATACTAATGAAAGTTAACTAATGAAAATTAATACAATTACTTTGGTGCAGCTTGCTGTGCCTGCTCGATCATTTGTTTGTTGGCCGTAATATAAATCTCTACCCGGCGGTTTTGAGCTCTTCCTGCTTCGGTGGCGTTATCGGCAACAGGTTCGTCAAAAGCCTTGCCTTCAGTCTTCATTCGATCATTTGCAACTCCATTGTCATTCAGATATTTGGCAACTGAAGCTGCACGGTCATTCGATAAGACCAGGTTCAAATCATGTGAACCCTTATTGTCGGTATGTCCGTAGATAGTGATATCCGTTTCGGGTGTTTCCTTCAAAGTGTTAGCAAATTTTATCAGTGCAGCTTTGGAGGACGTGTTTAAATCACTCTTCCCGGTAGTGAATAAGATACCGCTATCGAAGGTAACTTTAATTGCCTGCAGGTTATTGGCATCTGTTACAGTTTCCACTTTTGCTCCTTCAATTTTCTCAAGTTCGGCTTTTTGCTTATCCATCTTCTTCCCAATAATTACACCGGTTCCTGCACCAACTGCACCACCAATGACAGCACCTATTGCCGCACCTTTGCCGTGTCCAAGCAGGGCACCCACTCCCGCACCTAAAAGCGCACCGCCAGCTCCTCCAAGTACACCGCCTTTTGTCGAATCTTTTGTGGTTGCACAGCTACTCAGTAGAATTGCACTGCATAATACGAGTGCGGTTAATGATCTCATGTTTTTCATTTCAGAAAATTTTAATTTATTATACTTTGATTTTGATTATACACTGAACAGAGTTCAGCTTTTATTAAGTCCAATCCCATTATAAATCCGGCAGTGCTTAGATGCATACAAACCGGAAGCAATATTAACACACAAAGGTTAAATAGGTTTTGCGAATTTATCCTTTTTGATATAGATTATCAAATCCATGAGAGTAAATATCTGTTTGTTTCCTTTGACTCAATAATCTTTCTGAACTTAAAGTATTCATGTTTAGCCTGTTCGTAGAATATAATCAAATCATGTAATCTGTCTGTGGAATTATATCTTAAACTAAGGATCAAGCGATCCCATAGAATTTCAAACCCCATTGAATCCATGATCCAAAAGGCAATCCTGCTGATCAGGATAATTCAGAAGAATAAATGAATTACAATCCGGGAACTATCGTTTCATGACCCCGTAGCAGAGAATCTTCACGATGTTATCAACACTCTGTTCGAGGTTAACCTTGCTGTAATCACCTGCGGCAAGCGGCATTTCAAGCCCCTTGATTGCCGTGGTAATTCCAATGGCAGCAAGTGTAAGGTCATAAACCTCAAAGATGTTTTTGCGAACCCCTTCTATCAGGATACGTTTAATCATACGGATTTCTTCCTGCTGATGCCGGTGCTTAATGTTTTCGATAAACTCAATAGCCGTTACATCGTTTTCAAGCGCATTGTAAAAATTGGCCATCCCGCGGAAAGTAGTCAGCTTGGTGAGAATATAATCTCTGAGCTTGTCCACCGGATCAGTATTCCGGTTCACTACGATTTCAAGTTCCCTACGCAGAATATCAACTTCTTTCTGGATGACCGCCTGGAAAAGGTCCTCCTTGCTCGTGAAATAATAATAGAGTGAACTTTTCCCCTTACGGACAGCATTGGCGATATCGTCGAGTGTTGTTTTTTTGTATCCGTATTTGCTGAAAATTTCCTGAGCTATTTTCAGTATGCTTTCACGGTTTGCATCTTTTTTGTTCGACCCGTTTTCATAGTTCATCGCCATAGCCAAAGGTTTAAGTCAATCAGTTTACAAATATAATCTTAATTTTCAAGAAAGTGAAACCCCTCACATTAATGCAAAGAAACTCCACATTTTCGAATTTCAACCTCTTCTGCCCTTTTTTTTATGTCCGGTATCTGAAAAATCAATTGCTGCTTTTGCTGACTTATCCTGAATCAGGCCTAAATCGAGTTGTTTCTTCTCCAGGTTGGTCCTTGTAATTTCAACTTTGACCACATCTCCCAACTGGAATACCCTGTGAGAATGACGTCCCTCAAGGCAATAATTCTTCTCATCGAAAATATAGAAATCATCGTCGAGGGTACTGATTGGAATCATTCCCTCGCATTTGTTTTCAAGTTCAACATAAAGACCCCAGCCTGTAACTCCTGAAATCACTCCTGAAAATTCCTGTCCGATCTTATCCTGCATAAACTCTACCTGCTTGTATTTGATGGACGACCGTTCTGCATTGGCTGCCTTGTTCTCCATGTCGGAGGAGTGTTTGCACATGTCTTCCCATTTTGGAGCACTTACTGAGCTTCCGCCTTCAAGGTAGCGATCCAGCAGGCGGTGAACCATCACGTCGGGATAGCGCCTGATAGGTGAGGTGAAATGGGTGTAATATTCGAACGAAAGACCATAATGCCCGATGTTTCGGGTAGAGTATACCGCCTTGGCCATTGTTCGTATGGCGAGTGTTTCAATGACATTCTGTTCGTTTTTACCCTTGACGTTGTTCATCAACTGATTCATCGACTTGGTAATCTGACCCGGCGTTCCGAGTAATAATCCGTAACCAAATTTATGTATGAAGTGATTGAAGTTTACCAGTTTCTCAGGATCCGGTTTGTCATGAATCCTGTAAACAAAGGTTTTGGCTGTTTTATGGTCTTCAGGGTTGCCAATAAACTCAGCTACCCGTTTGTTGGCCAGAAGCATGAATTCTTCTACCAACTGGTTGCTTTCCTTGGCTTCCTTGAAATAGACCGAAAGAGGTTTCCCTTCTTCGTCGAGATTAAACTTAACCTCGACGCGTTCAAAAGCCAGCGAACCTTTCTTGAAGCGGGTGGTGCGAAGCTTCACTGCAAGGTCCTGCAAACAGAGTACCTCTTCTTTTAACTCCCCTTCACCAGTTTCAATGATGGCCTGTGCATCTTCATACGCAAACCGTTTATCCGAATGGATCACCGTACGGCCAAACCATTGATTCTGGATCTGGGCCTCATCGTTGAGTTCAAAGATTGCAGAATAACAAAGTTTATCTTCGTTCGGGCGCAGTGAGCAGACCCCGTTCGAGAGCTTTTCGGGGAGCATCGGAACGACCCGGTCGACCAGGTAAACCGAGGTTCCGCGCTCATAGGCTTCCTCATCGAGGATAGAACCCGGAGTCACATAATAGGAAACATCGGCTATATGAACGCCAACTTCCCAGAACCCATTTTCAAGTTTACGTACCGAAAGTGCATCATCAAAATCCTTTGCATCGGCAGGGTCAATCGTGAAGGTTGTCACTCCACGCATGTCGCGCCGGCGAAGGATCTCATCGGGTGGTATCTGATCGGGAATCTTTTCAGCAGCTTTCAGCACACTCTCCGGGAAACGTAAAGGCAAGTCATATTCAGCAAGTATGGCATGCATTTCTGCATTGTTATTGCCGACATCGCCCAACACTTCGATGACCTCGCCAAACGGGTTTTTTGCCTTAGGGGGCCATTCTGTTATTTTGGCAATGACCTTCTGCCCGTCTTTTGCACCGTTCAGCTTCTCGTTGGGGATAAACAAATCGAATGCTACTTTTCCGGTGGGAATAAAGAAGGCAAAATTTTGCGATTTCGAAATTGTCCCGACAAAGGTCGATTTGGCCCTTTCCACAATTTCGTCCACTTCCCCCTCGGGTTGCTGATTCTTACGAATGGCATACAGGTGTACTTTCACCACATCTCCTTCCATGGCGTGGTTCAGGTTCCTTGCCGATACCAGTACAGGCTTCTCTACTTCTTCCGAAACAATAAATGCAAAACCCTGGGGCTGAATTTCAACCTTGCCGGTAATGCTTCCGCTGCGCGATTTCAGTTTGTATTTCCCCCGCTGAACACTATGAAGATTATCACTTTCGGTCAGCTCCTCCAGTACCACGAATACCAGTTTGTTAATCTCAGGATCCTTGATCTTTAGCCGTTCTGCTATTTGTTTGTAATTATAGGTACGTTCAGGATTATCGTAAAAAACATTCAGTATTGCATTTTTAAGCTTGGGCTTGTTGAATGATTCAACCAGTTTGGCCATCTTATCTTTTTTCTTCTTTGCCATTATTCATGATATTTAAAAAACAATGTAAGGTAGGAAATATTTTCGGAATCAGGAATGAAATAGCTCATCAATCCCATTTGTTTGACGCAGAATTAACCTGATGATTGTCTTGAACACAATTAATGGATTTAATGATTTACACGATTATCCAATCTCATTAACCTCTTTAATCCTGACCATCCGGTAATCCTTTAATCGTGTTCAGACTATCCTTAAATAGGGTATCGGGTATGGTTGACCTGTCACCTTGTGTATACCTTGTGTATACATTGAGTATACCTTGTGTGTACCTTATGTGTTCAGGAATAAATAATGTATACTTATGGTAATCTTAGGCTATACAAAATGTATACTCAAATAGACACTCTGGTATAGGCCGTATACGACAGGTACCCAGCTTAATGTTTCATGAAATGGGGAAATGGAAGAGTTTTTTAAAGACGGAGAGGAAAATGTTTGGGACAGCTGCATATTTATTGGACGGTCAAACATAGGGGAGGGTTACAGCGGGTATTAAAGCGAACACTTTCAGAATTTCAAAGTCTTTGAAATATAGGGTTAGCCAGTAGATTGGTTAACCGGCAACTTAAATATTAAAGGAATAAAATAAACCTGATTAATATAATTGAAAGATCGGAAAAGAACCATATATTTGGTAATGTTTGTTAGATAAAGGTTATATGATGAAGCGATCTATTATTATTATATTGCTGTTTTTCTTCTTCATCTCTGATTTTTCAGCATTTGGTTGGAGTGGTGGCCGATTGATAATAGGTAAGGATACCATCAATTTAATAACAGACCCTTTAGTAGATATTTTATCTAAGAAAAATATTTCCGCAAAAGACTTATGGGGTAACGAATTGGCTGAAAAGCTTGGTTGTTTTGACGATGGATGTTATTTAAGTTGTTTGCCTACCTGGAAACTTGAAGATAATAAACTCTTTTTGGAAGAAATTGCTCCATGCTGTTATAGTGGCAATCATCAGGACGGCATTCCAAAAGTAGATTTAAAGAAGATATTTCCTGATCAGTTTTGTAATGGTCACGTTTTTGCTGAATGGTATAGTGAGGAGTTATTGGCAGGGAGAGGTAAAATCTTGTATGCTAATATAGAAGGCCTTAAGATTTACACTAAAGACATCGGATATCTATTCAAAAATGGGATCTTGCAAAATACAATTGAGTATGATAATAGCAAAACAATATTATCACCCTATCTTGGAAATGACAAATTATTGAGAGACTATATATCTGCGAATATTCAATGGGATAAAATCAAGTCAGAAATTGATTCGACCAGAAAAACAGTGTATTGCAGAATTATTTCAACCAAAGAATCAGGAAAGATTGATTCTGTTGCTATAGAAATTGGTCAGTCAGAAATATTAAACAAAGAAGCAATAAGAGTTATAAAATCAATTCCCCAATGGGAAGTTTTTTTCAAAAAAGGAAAGAAATTTGAAAGGCAATGGTCACTTCCAGTGAGATTTGATATAGAAACAATGAAGAAATACAACCGCTAACTTCTAATAATAAGTTGGTTTGGTTGATTCTGTGAAAGGAAATTAACATTGAACCATGATGCTGAGCATTTAGTTAAAAATCGATACCACAATTGCTAAAGTAAGGGAACAATTTCACGGATTATTTTATTCTATTAGATTAGGTTTTTCATAATGTAACACATAAATTTGTAGTACATGAGTCGTATGCAGGAGACTCTCAAGGACATTTTTATATGATACTTAGGGAGAAATATTCTGTCTTCCAAACACTAAAAGTTGTGGTTGTTGAATTAAACACATTTTAATTATGGAGAAGCTAATAATTTCAACTGCTCAGTTTGAGAATAAAAGTGGAGACAAAGATTATAATTTATCCGTTATTGAGAAACTAGCTCAACAGGCATCAAAAGAGGGTTCCAATGTAATCGCATTTCATGAATGCTCAGTTACGGGTTACACATTTGCCCGACACCTTTCAAAAAAACAAATGCTTGACTTGTCTGAATTTATTCCCAATGGACCAAGTATTATTAGACTCACAGAAGTAGCAAAAAGAAATAATATAGCCATATTGGCTGGTCTCTTTGAGAAGGATGAGAACGATAACTTATTCAAAGCTTATGTTTGTGTTGACAAAAGAGGTCTTGTTGCAAAATTCAGAAAGCTACACCCATTTATCAATCCATATCTTACTCCTGGCGATGAATATTGTGTATTTGATCTCTATGGATGGAAATGTGGAATTTTAATTTGCTATGACAATAATATAATTGAAAATGTAAGGGCGACTACGCTTTTAGGTGCAAATATAATTTTTATGCCGCATGTGACCATGTGCACTCCTTCTACCCGTCCAGGTGCAGGATTCGTTGATTCAAAACTTTGGGAAAACAGGGAAAATGATCCAACTTCATTGCGTTTGGAATTTGACAGTATGAAAGGAAGAGATTGGCTCATGAAGTGGCTGCCGGCAAGAGCATATGACAATGCTATTTATACAATTTTCTCAAATCCAATCGGGATGGATGACGACCAGTTAAAAAATGGTTGTTCGATGATTATAGACCCTTTTGGAGACATTCTTGCTGAGTGCAGAACCTTTGAAAATAGCTTTGTATCGGCCACTATTACACCAGAAAAATTAACCCAGGCCGGAGGATATAGGTATATTAAAGCCCGGCGTCCGGGGCTGTATCGGGATATAATAGGACAACACCACAATTCAGATCAAAAAGTAGTATGGTTCAATCCGGAGGAAGAGAAATAGAAGAGGACGTCAATAGCGTAAAGGTTAGATTCCCTCTCGTGACCCGATAACAGTGCAGGCAAAAAAGACAGATATTTCCTCTATATAGAAACATGATTATTTAGTATATTTGAAAAAAATTATACCATGATTGCAGACACTCAAATAAGACAACAGATTATACAGAAAATTCGGAGGATTCCTTCTGATAAGCTCATTGATTTGAATGAATATTTGAGCAAATTGGAACAGACAACAGAAAAGACATCCAGGATACTCACCTATGCAGGTAGCTGGAATACTATTGATGAATCTGCATTCAATGAACTTACCGGTAATTTGATTCTAAATCGGAATAAAAGCTCACGCAGATTCGATGAATAGAGGGTTAATGATATTGATTTATTAATTGCAGGTATTGCCATTGAAAATGAAATGACATTAATAACCAACAATGAGAATCATTTTGGGCGGATATCAGGACTTAATATAGAAAACTGGAAAATTCATGCACTATAATTAACAGAACGGTGGCACTCAGTACTTTGTATGATGCTATTGTTGTACTATTCATCAGCCTTTTGAAGGATATCCCCCTGCAACGTCCCGATTGTTATATCTATTTATATGGATTAGTCGAGCATCTAAATAAAATTGATAAGATATTCGGCGCTTAAAGTTTCCTTTAATGAAACTTTATTCTTATTCTTGAGATTAAGTTTATGAACGTACATTTGATTAAGAAACAATCGATTGAAGATTATGTCTTAAGAAATGCCAGAAGCAGAGTATCTTTTGAGATTTGGCTATCAATTATAAAGTGGGTTGGAACTCATGCAGAATATACAAAACTCTGTAATGATGGAAAACAGTTTGATATTGATACCTATTGATATAGTATTTAACATTGATTAGAATGGAAACTTTAAAATACACACTGATTAAAAGTAAGGAGCAATATTTGACTTATTGTAACTTACTTGAAGAATTGGTCATTGAAGATAAAATTCAATCCCGGGATGAGATTGATTTGCTCACCTTATTAATAGAGAAGTGGGATAACGAGCATAATACTTTAAATGACTCAGAACCAATTGAAATATTAAAATCATTAATGGCAGGATAGAACTTGAAATCAAAAGATTTGAGTGACATATTGGGATTAACAAAAGGAACAATTTCTAAGATCTTGAATTATAATAAAGGACTCTCCAAAGATACAATCCGAAAACTTTCTGATTATTTTAAAGTCTCGCAAGAGACATTTAACCGGCCTTACATCTTAATTAATGAGGTGAATAGACATTTTAGGGATGCAAGTCTCATGAATACGAGGAAGGATATAATCGAAGCAATAAAGCAACAGCAAATATGCTAATTCTACAATGTCACTTATTGCATTAGATTATTAGAGAGCTCATCTTTCTTACGTTTATCAATCGCATCACATACTTCAATATAATGATACAATAGTTCCTTATTGCTAATACACATCTTTATTAATCGACCACTGGATAATGAAGTTATGCCTTCATTTTCAATATTTGAGATGGTATTTTTACTAAAGCCTAATATTACACTAAGCGTAGATGCTGCAATGTGATATTTATTTCTAAATTCAATAATTTCATTTGGAGATGCTGCTCCTTTAGCAATGAGATAAGCAGATTTAAGCGCTCTTAAATTACGGTTTAATTGTTCTTTGGTATAGTGTCTGACTTTATTCTCTTTATTAATTATTCCGGTATCTTCATTTACTTCATAATCGAGATAATAAGCCTCACAGTATGTCAATTTAATACCCTTATAGTTCTTTTCTACCGTCCTTTGTAA
>Ga0118677_10000345_pt1 | contig 101690 bp, 91 predicted proteins | sample AliMusrvi5mmetaG_FD_86154 | JGI IMG/M metagenome (GOLD analysis project Ga0118677, IMG submission 86154) | reverse complement strand
AAACTCTTTCCGACCTCACCGAAGGCCGAGGCGTAAAAATATGCCATTTCGCCGTCCAGTTCGCCGTATCTTTTGGAAAGAGCAAGCACTTTGGCCTTATCCGCAATCTCGCCCTTCTGAAATCGCCTGAGTTCGGCGGATATGGTCCTTCTGGTTGTTACTATCTCCGCCAAGTCTTTTCTCTGAAGTTCAACTATCTCCGTTATTTTTTTTCTCTGTTTTTCGTCAAGTGTATTAAGGAAGGCCTCACCGCTATCTCCGGTCAAAGCAGTGCTTATTGAATAATTCTGTTTCCCCATGGCAGGCGCGGTCTTCATGCCGAAACCGCCAAAGTACATCCCGTGGCGCTCCGGGCAGAAATAGGTATCGGCGTCAATTGAACCCGCATACCAGGCAAACATCTCACTGGCATAGGTCATAACGGCCACATTAATATTGTGGGGCATGCTTCTTTTCTCGAGTTGTTCCGGAATATCCGGCCAGGTGCGGGAATCCCCGAATTTTAGTTTGGCAAAAGCGGTTTTTTGTTCGGAGGTTAAACTGTTGATCACCTTTCCCATGACCTCAGCGCGCTTGTAGGCTATTACTCCGTCCAGCTCATAAAGGCCCGCGGAGTATTTCAAGACCGCGGCTTTATTCAGGCCTTTACTGCCTGCGGGCAGAGAACCTTCCAAATTCCTGCGGAAGGCCTTTATCAGCGGAAACCTCATTTCAGCGAATTTCTTAATATCCGCCTCCTGTTCTTTGGCTGCGGCCATAAGTTCCGCTTTTTGCCTGTCATTCAATATTTTCAAGATATTACTGGCAATGCTTGTCAGGAAAGAAGTATTGTGCCCTCCCTCCTTTGCATCAATATCCCTCATATACTGGAAACCAAAGTAATCGGAAACCTTTCCGGGAGGCAAAAAGGTATCAAAACCAAAATCACCCGTAATATACGCCAGTCCGTCAAAAGCAATGGTCTTTAGCTGGGCGTTATCGGAGCAGGCCTGCTCAAGCGTATATTTGCTGCCTCCGGTTTTTACCTGCTTCTTCTCGGGTAAACTTTTATTTTCACTTTTTTGCTCTCCGCTGCTTTCCTCTTTATTTCCATCTGTCTCCCCCGGCCGGGAAGGAGGAGGGTCAAGTTTTTTTAAAACCTCAGGGTCAAAGCCAACTGATTGCAGAAGGTCATCTTCGGATCTGCCGCCCCGTATCCCTGCGTCCCGAAGCGCCCTGTGAATAGTTTTTGCCTCGTCCGCTGTCAAAGTCTTTGTGTCATATTTGGAGAGAATTTCTTTTACGGCAGTTTTTTGTTCTTCAGTGGCAGCTTGCGGTTCTTCCTGAGCAAACACAATACTTGCGCCCATTATCAGGCTCATAATCAGTAGTGCAATTTGTTTTTTCATAATTGCCTCCTCTATTTCTTCCTTACTTCCTGCCGGATACTGTTGTTTTTTGTTCCATATCTGAGACCGCGATAGTGCTTGAATCGTACTGCGGTAAAACTTCTTCCAGGGCAGAAGTAAAAGCATATTTAAAACTTTCTTCCCTGGCTTTCTGCTGGAGAGATACCGCACCTCCGATCACGATAAAGGAAACGGCCAGCGTGAGGGCGGTAAACACTGTTCTCCTGTGCTTCTCCCTTCTGGCAAGAAGGACCCTGTCGGCGATCTGCCTGCTCCAGTCCTTGCTTTCCTGTATTTGGTCCAACATTTCGTTAAGATTTTTCATTGTTAGCCCCCAGCCCCGCCTTTTTCAAGATACCCCGCATAATTATCTTCCCCTTATGTATCCTTGACTTTACCGTGCCCCTGGGCAATTCAAGTTTTTCTGCTATCTCCTCTTCTTTAACTCCTTCATAATGCATCATTATTATCGAACGAAATCTGACCGGGAGGAGCCCTATCTTTTCCATAATTTCATCACTGTCCAGATCGGGACTTTGCTCGCTTTCGCTAATGAAAGCTTTTTTTGAAAAGAAGAAAACAAGATCTTTTTTTTGCTCTTCACGCTTAAGCCGGTAATTCATCCTTATAGCTTCATTCTTTGCTATCGCGTAAAGCCAGGTACTTAATTTTGACCTGTTCTCAAACCCGCCCTTAACCAGGCTCCGGAAAGCCCGGAGATAAACCTCCTGGACTACATCCTCGGCCGCGTGCTTGTAATTTTCAAACAAATGCTTTCTAATCGCCGAAATAACTATCGCTTTGGTCCCGTCAACTATCCCGGCAAATTCCTCGTTGGTTATTTGCATTATCTTTTTTCCGGTCCCTGTTCCGGATGCGGCGGAGGTTCAGGCTTGAGTTCTTTCATTAAACCGGCAAGTTTTTGCTTTTGCTCCAAAGTCAATAAGGTGTGGAACTTAGCCAGCTCTTCCACCATGAATCTCCTTAAGTCCTCCTTTTTTCCGGCCTTCTGATCAAGCAGTTTATTGATAGCCGCGGCATCAAACTTATTCTTGATTATTTCCGCTGAAAACGCTTCATCTATCTCTTTTCCTTCGCCTCTTCTTTCTTTCTGCGCCAGGCCGTTCTTTTCCTCTATCTCTTTTTTTATCTGTGCCACTTTCACCTTCTGTTCTTCGGAAAAATTCAATGAAGCAGAAAGTTTATCGATCAACCGGTCAACTTTGTCCTCCGGCCTTGGCGGCCTTTGTTTCGCGCAACCCGTCCAAACCGCCATAACCAGTAAAACACCTATTATTGCTGCTATTTTTTTCATATATTGCCTCCTTTTGCCCATTAAGACCCCGTACCCCGGTTTTTAGTTCATTTTTCTTTGCCGTTATTATACTGCCAATTATTTAATAATATAACAAGTCAAAGAATTATACAATTGTAATATAAGAGCTTAAGAAAGGCCTATTTCTCAAATGGCAGGATCAAGGGGTTTACCGTTTTTTTATACTAAGACTTGGAGCAAAACTGTGTTTTAGCACAATTCAAGCAGCTTTTTCCCGACGCTCAGGCGCCTCTTTATATACTTTTCGCCGGCTCTGCGGTTATTTTTAAGATATTTTTCCCAAGCGGGAGCCGCATATCGCATTTCGTCTTTTGCTGGCCCGGACCCTATTTCTGTGAGAGCCAGACTCAAATAATAAAAAGAAAAGCAACTCCAGCGCCCGTTGCCCAAACGTCTCTTCTTTATTTCTTTCATCCCATCCGCGAAACGTTCGTCTTTCCGGGGGAAATTTGAGGCCGCGATATTTCTTAAATACGCCGTCGAACATTTGCCGCAGCAATAAAAACCCTTGAGCTTTCCGTTATAGCTGTCTATCCTTGCTGTTATACTCGTAAGCGCCTCAGCCCGGGCTTTTATAATATTTTTTTCTTTTAAATTCAATTTTGCCAGAATGCGGCAGGTTTCCTGGCCGAGAATATGCGAGATACCAGCCCTTGTATATACCTGCTCGCCGGTGAACAATCTGATGCCTTTTTGCAGATCCAATTTTGTCGGAGCGAACATATTAGCGTAGGAACCCGGCAGTCCCTGGCGGGCCGCCAGCCATTTCCCAGCCTCTAAACTCTCAGGACCGGGAATATCCCTCCCGAAAAACAAGTCATCAGAAATGGAATCAAGGGTTTCTGCAAGGCTGTTTTGATGGATATATTTCATAAAAACTCCCCCGGCTAGAATTATTATTTTTTGTTTATTTATACAATATTATAAATAGCAGTATATTTTAATGTCAACAAATTCTTGTTGAAAATTGACTATTATTGGCATTGTTTTAATACGCCAATTTGCCGATCTTACCGGAAATGTACAATTAAAAAGAAATCACTTTCTTGGGTCTTAGGTTTGTTTACTTGCCAAGATTCAGTTTTGTTATCGTCAACTGCAAAACCGTCGCGAAAGAAACCCAGAGCAGGTAAGGGATTTGAACATAGGCTATCCAGCCGGAATAAGGAAGGATGGAAACCATCGCCCAGATAAGCGTACCCAGCACAAAAAGGATATCAACTGCCGCAAGAATATTGCTCTTTAGCCCGAATTGCAGAGGTGTAAACGCAAAGTTGAATACCAGATTGAGAATGAACGGTAAAATTACAAAAAAACCCAGTTGCTTTTGTCCCGCCAATATAAACGCCCGGACAAAAGAAATTGCAATTACAATATAAAGCACCGACCAAACCGGCCCGAATAACCATGAAGGCGGAGCCCAGGAAGGTTTAATTAATTGCGAATACCAGTCGCTGGAACCCATATTTTCTCCTCTTGCCCGGCTGACATCATTTTCCAAGCGCTTCCATCAAGACAGGGTCATAAGCATCCCCTACCTTCGGTTTCAACCCGAATTGTTTTCCGGTAAAAGACCAGTAGGCCCACGGTATTTTATATTTCTCTGCAAGGCGCCGCACGGCTTTAATCCAGGCCAGCCGGCTTTTTGGTTCTGCCGAGTTACTGCAGCCAAATTCCTGCATTATCAGCGGGACTTTATTTTTTTCAGCCCAATCAATGCCGGCCTTCATGCTGGCTTCCAGTTTTTCCTCAGTCAGCTTTTCGCTCGGAAAATGCAGCTCCGGATTTACTTTTGACATTCCGGGCTGCCCCTGCAGGGTAAACTCCGAAGGCCAGTATATGTGCATGGCATATATGATATTTTGGTCTTTCAAGGGTTTTAATTCCGGCATGTTGCGTGTCTCAAATTTCGCGGGCAGAATGATAATAGTGTGCTCGGGCGCGTTTTTCCTTATGGCCGCCACGAAGAGAGGCGCGATATTATTCCAATCAGCGGGTTCATACCGCGGTTCGTTAATATCAAAAAATAGATGCTCAGGATCGTATTTTTTCGCGTAACGCGCAGATAAAACATCTATGGCCTTTAGTAAAAGCACTTTTGATCCTTCCACCTCAAGCTTTTTAAACTGGTCCGGCATGAACAACGAGAGCGTGACAGGGAAGCCCGCTTTGTTGAACTCCTCCATCCGCCTGTCGAGGGTGTTTAAAGCAGTTTCCACATCTTTTTCCGTAGAAAGTTCTTTGAGCGTGGGGGTTTTAAAACCGGGAAGCAGGTTCCCTATATTAACGGGAACGCGCACATTTGCAATACCCATATGCTTTAATTTGGCAAGGTCCTCAGGGACAAACGAATTGAATTTGTTACCGATATCCATCAGGTTATTCATGTTGATGCCGTGGTCGAGGAGCCGGACCCTTTGAGCGGGAACATCTCCTGCCGCCAAAAGATACCCCGGTAACGCAAGCACCACAAATATTATGAAAAAATGAAATGTCTTTTTCATTTCTTTTCTCCAATTTATGGGTTGCTGTTATGGTGGCGCATACTGCCTGTCCGCCAACACTTTGTGGCGGAGGATTCGAACCAACCCTGAACCTGATAGTGGTTCAGGGCCTCCTCGTCGCTTTGCTCCCCAATATGGGTTTACACCCCTAATGGCGCTCGGAGAAACTCTCGCTGTTCACCCCTCTAAAGCGTAGGGGCCATCTCCATATCCCCTACAACCCCTTAGATGACGGGTTCTTCTTTTTATTAATGAATTTTGGCCCGCCATATACCCGAACGGAAGTGAGTGGTATATGGTGGCGCATACGGGATTCGAACCCGTCATCTCCACCTTGAGAGGGTGATGTCCTAACCAAATAGACGAATGCGCCAGTTAGAATTTACCTGCATACTCAACATGTTTTATCAGTTGCGTTTTATAACAACCTCTAAAACCTCAGCTGTGACTAAAACTAGACCGAAGAAACTGCCTTCGGATTATCATCTTCTTCATCGCCAAAAAGATACCGATCTAATCTTTCAACTCCATCCCGTTTTGCTTTTTCGTCCTGATTCACATATATCATTGTCGTTTCAAACTTTGCATGCCCCAACAGCTGCTGCAAATTAATCGGACTTGTGCTTACATCTTCGCCTATCATCAAAGTCGCGAAAGTGTGACGCATATCGTGAAACCTGAACTTTTCTATTCCGGCCGACTTAACAGCTTTATCAAACATCCTAAAATCGTAATAAGCCGATCCGTCTCTGCTTGCAAAAACAAATTTACTGGTCTTAACTTCTTCCCTGGCTTTTAACATCTTGTATAATCTGGAAGAAATTGGAACTCGTCTTATCTTGCCGCTTTTTGTATTAACAAGAATTAAACGCCTATTTATAAAATCAACATGTTCCCATTTAAGATTACGAATTTCGCCTTTTCGCATTCCGGTTAACAATGCCAAAAGAACGATGTCTTTTAATTGTTGGTCACAACACTTCAAAAATTTTAAAACTTCCTCTTTGCTTAACGACCTTCTTACTCTTTCTGGTTCCTTAAAAAAAGGAACCTTGTCTGCCGGATTAACTTTACTGTAACCGTTTTGCTTTGCAAAATTAAAGGCTTTCCGTATTACTTTGAGCGCGCTATTTGCACTGCCAACTGAAACTTTATCTTTTCTGGCTATATGATATTGCATAATGGAATCTGATGTAATTTCATGCAAATATTTCTTGCCAAAACACTCATTTAAGCCGTTAAAAGCAGGCAAATAGACTTTATCATAGCGTTTAGTATAATTTTTTGCGTATTTAAGAACCTCTTCCGCTAATTCAGAAAAAGTCTTTTTTACTGGTTTTCTAGATTCAAAAAAACCCTCATTGAAAGCCTCATTCCTGATTTTAATCAGTCTTTCAATCGCAGTTTTCCTGTCTCGAGTCTTCAAAGAAATCCTGATCCTTCTTCCAGAAGGGTCATAGAAATCAGTATGAAAGATTTCACCTATCAAAACAAGATTTGGTACTCGAGTAACAGCATTCATCTTTTTGCCTCCGATGAGATGCTGTTTTCCCCAACCTTTAGTGAACAGATTATACCATTTCTGCATTCCCAAATCAATTTCAATTGAATTTGCCATTATCCTGCCTCCTTTTGCATTTTTTAAACCACTCGTCAATATCTACCTTTTTAAACTTCACGAGACGGGAAATCTTATACGAAACTATGACCCGATCTCTGCTGAACCGGTACAAAGTATCTCTACTTAGCCCGGAATATTCCGCGGCCTGCTTCACACTCCAATAACAGTCTTCCATCTTTAGCCTCCTTGCATTAGAAATTGAATAATTAACAATTATTCTGCAATATTATTAATCATTATATAGATATATACGTATTAGTCAACAACTATTTCGTATTTATACGCATTTTTAGATTTTGAGCATATACATTTTTATCTTAAAATAATCTTTAAAATAATACTCCATAAAAACATCGAAATGGTATATAATATAATGCATTATGAACATTCGCAAATAGTATCTTGAGGGATTATGATTGAAAATGAATCAACTTTTGGGAAAAGGCTAAAGCTAATTAGAAATAAAAACAAGCTCACTCTTGATGAAGCGGGGAAAAAACTTGGAGTAAGCCGTACTCAATTATGTGAATATGAGAATGGCTTGGTGGTACCATCGGTAAGCAGAGCCGCAGAATTAGCTAAATTTTATGGCGTGACAGTGGATTATTTGCTGGGAGAAAAGAAGGACTATTTATCAGTCAGCAATTCTGATGCAGGAAATGAATCAATTTTTTCAAAACTCACTTCCAGGATTGAACAATTAAAACCACATTACAAAAACCTGGCAAGAACTCTTTTCAATAAAACCATCGAAGAATTAGAGAAGCTTCAAGAACAGGAAGTAGTTTTTTCTCAATCACCAGCCAAAACATCCAAGAAAAAAAAGTAAACTTTTTTGAAAACAATTATAATCCTAAAACAAGAAAGCTTTATCTTTCTTGCATCTTCCATTAAAGAAACAAAAAAGAATATGATTCCCTTTACGGCAATTGCAGATGCAAGCAATATATGAATACATAACAAAAACGTAATTACAGGTTTTATGTTTGTATGAATAAACCAAATATATATAAAATAACAAACAATTGGAGTAATCAAAAATATAGAATTTGAAGATACATCAATTTCACTTGGAAAACTTCCTATAAGCGCAGGGACAATAAACCCAATAAAAATTGGAGCTGCGACAACCTGCCATGTAAAATTAAAATGAAACAGACAAAAAACCCCAAGATATAATAATCCAATCAAAGCCAATGGCATCATGCTTATAATTAATTTTTGAATAGCAGAACAACGAGTCGTAAACTCACCGTAACTTTCATTATTAATATTAGTTTTAAGAGAAAAAGCAGGTTTATCTTTTTTATATATAGAAAATGGAATTCCAAATGTTAAAGCATATCCAAAGAAGTGCGTTGATTCATGATAAAGGTCTGATTTTTCCATCAAAGAAACACCAAATTCGCCATAAAGTTTTTTTTTGCGTAAACCATCATCAATCTTTCTATAAAGATATCTACCGCCAAGATACTCCATTACGATCACAAAAACCATAATATACAGCAACTGACATTCTGAATGATATTGGGTCATAATGCCTCCATTGATTCCAACCGCCCCTGTACTTCATCTTCGTCGGAATCTTATCAATATTAAGCCCGGCTAATATTTTATTAATACTAATTCCGAAGGAGAATTCTTTAAATATTCTTTTTACAATTTCTACTTCTTCGGGTTGTACACTCATAAATACTCCAACTTTAACCTAACAATTATTGTCCATAGCATCGTTTTACTGTAAAACTAGTTTTTCCAATGCATCTTTCAATACCATTGTGGCTTTACAGTCGTCTTCGTTGTACTCTAATATTCTTTTTAGGACTGTTTCGTCCTTTGTTTTGAGGTATTCATTAAACCATTGTATGGACAGAGCTCCGGATGGGGTTTCGTCGCGCCATTTAAAGCCAAGGTATGTCGCTATCGCTTTAATGGAATAACTTCCAAGCGGCCAGTCGGTTTGTTTCTGAACAACGCTGTAGAGGTCAACAGTATTTGGGTTTGAGAAAAAGTTCTCAACTTCTTCAGCCGATATAACATCCGTATATTTCTTCTGGAGTTTTTTATACATCGTTTTTTCATGGGCAGAGTAGTAGTAAACTGAAAAGCCGCCTTCCGGGAGAGTTTTTATATATTTCCAGAAGTTACTCCAGGCCTCTTTTTCAGACTCTTCTGAGAGTTTTCTGGCGGTAAAATCAAGAAATCTTTCCTTACCTTTATGCCTTTCGTAAATGCCGTGCAAATAGACAAAACCCTGCGTCGGGTCATCTTCGATATCAAAAAACAGCTCGTATTCTGTTTTCGGAAGGACTATCGTCCCATAAACGACAGGTTTTTTTGTCTGATACATAACTTTTGCCCGCTTAACTGATTTTATCAGGCTGTCTTTACCGACCCTAAAGAGGAAATTCTTATCCCCGGCTTTCTTTCTCTCCTCTTTAAGCTCCATTACTTTTTCGATGTCAATTTTCATAAAATTGTCGACATCAACGATAGAAACATCCTGGTTCATCCGGTCACGAACACTTCGTCCGAGATAAAAGATATTAGTCAGATCTTTTGTTTCCTCACACCATTTTTTACAGGAATACTGCCAGGGGCACAGCTTGCAAACTCCGCCTAACGCCGGTTTATTCTGCTTCTTATTATTTACCAGAGCTTCCACTTCTCTAACAGTTTTATTGTATATATCAAACCAATTTTCCTTGCTCTTCACTCCTATTAAAGCATTCAAGTCATATTCAACTTCAACGTTATCAATATCGATAACAGCACCCTTTTTATGATACGCAAACCCAAGTTTATTTAGCAGGTCATTATACAAGCACAACTGAAGCGCATAATGCTTCTTCGGCTTTCCTTCTTCCCCTGTTTCCTCATCAGCACCTTCAAACCCCGCCCCGGACTTAATATCAACAGGAAGATAAGTATCATCCGGCAATTTCCTAAGAAGGTCCGGTATCCCCATAAGATTTCCGTGCTTTAAAACCCCCTGATATATCAAAGGCGCTTTTTTCTTCATTGCTTCAATAGTCTTCAAAAACCGCTCATCAAAAGACCCCGTCTTCAAGTCCAAAAACTCCCCAAGCCTCGAAACAACTTCCTTTTCGTGTTTTACCCCGCTTTCCCACAAAAGCTCAACAAACGGATTTGTTTCAATGATTTTCTCATCCTTGGGCCCATAAAATCCCGCCACACCTTGTGTGGGCATTGCAGAAAGTCATAAAGCTTCGAAGCTGTTATATAGTTCACTTTTTATCTCCAGCTGTTCATATATTACAGAATCTTATTTGCCAACGGCTTGATATATATAGTCATCCCATTCGTCCCAAAGATAAATGGTAAAGCCAACGGTTTTTTCCATAGGAGTTAATTTCGGAATTATAATCTTTTCTTTTACTCTATCGGCAATAATAGCATTACTGCGATAAACATCTGCAGCAATATTTAATCCTATCATTGCAGCAATTTTTTCAATGTATGCACTTGAATAGTAGCCAATAAACATGTCCGGGTAATATAGAAACAAAATCTTCTGCAATATATTTGCTTTTGGTAGCTCCTTGCCCTGTCTTCTATCATCTATTAAGTGTATACTGTTTTCTCCAACAAGCTGAAGCATTGCCTCTATATTTTTCTTCAAAGAATCAAACACTCTTCCTGCTTCTCCTTCAGAAACAACGCCTTTGTGAACCCCATTCCTTATAGCATAAGAATCATCTTCTGCTGACCAATAAAGGTAATAATCCAGGGAACTTCTCTGCCCCATAGCTCCCGGTGTACCGTTCTCCAGATACCAGCAAAATGTTTCCAGTCCTGTTCCAATAACATATTTTTTTATATCTAATCCTCTGAGCATATTTTCTTTAAAAGGAAATTTGTCTTTAAATAAGTCAATACTTTCTATTCTATTTTTTAATTCCTTTTTGTTTTTAATAATCCATTTACTACACTTATCAAAATCAATCATCTCAACTTGACCAATATATGCATTTTTTCTCTCTACGCTTTTTGTTTTCTGCATAATTTTCCTTAAGCCGTTCACATCGGATCTTCTATTATTTTTAATGCGCTGATCTATGTCATCTTCCACCTGATATTGGTCTATGAATACCTCTATTTCTACTAATACTTTTTCAATCTCTTCCGGTTTCTTTTGCTCTAAATTATTCTTGCAGTAATCAATCCTCTTGTTTATTTCTCCAAGAATATCAGCTTTCATCTTGTTCTCTCCCTGGGATACTTAAAATATTCTATATGAAATTTACACCATGTTTTTTATTGGAGACATCCTCCGCTTAATCTCTAAATCGTTCATTTTGCCTCCATCTATTTCATTAATTTAAACTGCTTTCTTCTTGAAATCTTCGAATCTTCTTTCAAGTTTCGCTTTATCCGGGTGATCTTCTATTCTCTTAGGTAAGATTAGTCGTTTTCCTTCTAAGGCTTGTATGCCGTATTTAAGCATCGGGCCGTCTATTTCTTCAAGGATATCTTCTCTGACTTTTATTTGGTAATCCGAGGTAATTCCTATAATTTTCTGATCGTAAGAAACGTGGTGAATCTTACAGAGAGATAGGCCGTTGGATACTTCAGGCTGCCCGTCTGGATCCTTATCCGGTAGTATATGGGCGGCATCAAGGAGTTCTTCGTGACGAAGACCACAAAGAGTACATTGAGACTTATATGCAGTTAAAACCCTGTCACGGAATATTGGCTGATGAATCCTGTATTCCACTTCCCTTTTCGAGTATTCCCGAGCCAGAGGACTTTCTGTTGCCTCAATAGTTTCATATGCGATTGCAGGTGCTGACACAACGGTTGCCGTAACAGATAATGCTGACGGGTTATCAGCAACAATATATACCGGCCAAACTGCGGCGTACTTTCCTTTAGATGATGCTTCAAAGTAAACCAAGGGAGTCTTTGTTTTATAAGCTTCTCGCATCCCTTTATTGTCTCTATGATTCGGGTCCTTCCCCCGATAGCTATATGTTAATATACCTTTATCAAATCTATCTGGATAAGGTCCTTTAAATGAAGTTGTAATAGAAACCGGCATTGCCCAACCCTTAGGAAACCAAATCCCGGTCTGACCAATAAGTGTTATAACCTTGCCTCCAAATACAAACTCAGTAGTCAGCTCTTTCCAAGTAAACACCCCGCCATTTTTGGCAGACCGTTCACCGAGCCACTGAAAAAGTGCTACTTGTATTTGCAAGTCTAAAGGTTTGTTCATAATTTATTGAGGTTCTCTTTTTAAAATTTCAGCAGCCCGAAAAATAGGATTCTTGCTTTTAGTCTCCAAAATTAATTTTTTAGGATTCTTTGCAAATTCTTCAAACGAATAGTTAGTAAAGCATACGGACCAATCAAATAGTCTTTTATACCTTCTCTCTTCCTCTTCTTTTTGTGCTTTTTGTTTACTCTTATGATTATTTATTATTATGATATCTCCACAATTTGCATCTCCATTATTTAGAGCTCTCTTTAATAAGTATTTTATGTGTATATCTGAGTCAGGCATTGAGTAACCGCAAAAAAATACTTTTTTTGCCGTCTTAATAATGTTTTCCGAAAGATGCCAAATAGTTGTCAGATAGTAATTTGACATGTTTTTAAAATACGTTGGGGGAACCAAGATAGGAACATATTTGCTTTCACAAATTTCACATAAATTGTTTTTTCTATGCGCTGATTTTTCTATGTAAGCTATTTCTGGAACTGACTTCTTCTTGGGAGTAATCCTAATTTTTTTACATACCGAGCAATAAAGCCAATTTAGCGATCCATGAAGCTTAAGTAACTTAACAGACCTTGATTGATCAGGCTTATACCACCCACCATCTTTTAGATCATAATTTAAAAAATCAATACCATAATCAAGATCATAATCGCCCTGCACCGCAATCATAGCATTATCAATTAATATGTCATAATTTAGCGATATAAAACAGCAATCTTGTAATAAATTTTCTCTCTTCAATCCCTGAACCAAATCGTAATGGTTGCCACATTGTTTAGTTTTCAGTGTTTCTTTTAAGACTTCGGCCATTAAATACGTTAAATCGTTTATTATTTCATCTATTCTATTTGTAGATGAGTAGTAGCCAGCAAAGGATTCTTGACGAGTCCTAGCCAGTTCAAGTATTCCTAATGCCTCTTCAAAGGTCGGGAATTCTTTTTGAATGCTTTCCATATCATCAATATTTATTGCCCAAAAATCTCTAAAATATTTTTTTAAATGACCACTTTTATCTATTTTATAATGACATCCCAGCTCAAATGCTCTTTTAAATAATTGATTTTGAGCGGGAGCGCCTTCAGAACAGGAAGCACCAGCTCCTAAAAATATAATATATTTAGGTTTGTTTTCCATTAATTCCCTATACTTTAATCTAATTTTTAAAAAAGACTTTTTCCATAATGGCTTATACCCGGGTTTGTTTAATATTGAACTAGTTGTCTTACAATAATTACGAAATCATTCTTTCTCAAACCCATGTATTTTGAAATTCAGTGCCCGACTATTCTCGGTTACTGTCCTCACAATATTATCCGGAACTCCATTTGGTATAGTGGCATCTATTTCTAAAGTGATTTTAACATCAGAACCTACCAGGCCTGTTATATGAGATATAACTTCTTCAGCAATCTTTCCGGCGTCACGACCTACTCTAGTAGGATCTAATTTTACACTTCCGAAATAACGTTTTGGAAAAGCCGACCCTTCGGGCTTCGGAGACATACTATGAGCCATTTCAAGTGGAGTAGAATTACTTTTTTCTTTTAAATCACCAACTCCCGGTGTTAGTTTGGAAGATTTTTGTTGAGCTTCTGCATCCAACTGTATCTTGGCTACTGCGGGTTTAACAATAACTTTGGTCTCTTCATAGCTAACTTGAACTAATTGTGCTACTTTTAACCCACGGAATCTTCCTGCCGCATGATCATAATCATCGGCAATTGCAAAAGAATCCTTTTCCCAAGAAGTCATCCCAAGACCATCCTCGATAGACCTTGCAATTACTCCTGGACCAGAAACGCGTGGCAAATATAGATATCTTGCAAAATCCTCCACAAGCTGTTTTACGCTAACGTTATCCCCCCGCCAAAGCGGAATTCTCTCGAGTTCCATTTTCAACCTAGTAGCGGCAAAATTGGTTATCATTAATTCTTCAGATTTTAGCTTCTTGCTGGCACGAATAGATAGTGATTCACTACCAGAAAGCCTTAAAGGAAGCCACTCTATAGAACCCTGCGGACCATTTTGAGTGGGAACTATTAGCCATTGATAGGTCTCTGGCAATCGTGCTAAAATCATGCCTTCTGCATTTTTTAATTGAGTTTCTGCCTGCTTTAACTGGAATGGGGTAAGGTTAAGCCCTCCAGCCTCTACTATGATGGACTCCCAAGCTAAATATTTTGAAATAGCATCATCCAAATCTTGCATTCTAGATTTATCTGGGGCGAGAAAGACCAGAGTATTGCGGTACAATCTTGGCGTTGTTCCTCTATTTTCAAGTATTGTCTTAGCCGCAGTTTCTGCTGGGTTATTTGCTTCTTTTATGTAAGCTTGTTCTACTCCAAGAATGACAAGCCGTACATCCATATCATCTGGAATGTCTGAATTAGATTTAGGCAATACATGTATTCTGGCAAATCCTCCATCAGTGCGAATATCCGTTCTTAATCTTTTGTCAAGTTCAGCCGCAATTTTATCTGGATTGCGCTTGAGTGTCTCAGCTCTATCATCTGCAAGTTTTGTGACTGTAGGTTGCGTAGAATACCAAACTCTTGATCCATCCTGATATAGGAATGTCGCCGAAGCTGCCAACCTTCGTAAAGCATCCCCAAAAACAGCTGGAGATTCTCCGGGCATCACACAACCAAGTTTAACATCTCTATCCTCAATACCTTTATGCGCCACACCCGATGTTGGTGCCGACCCAAGATAAACTGTTCTGGCAACCCTGCGAGTAGCATGAATCTTTCCTAAATTTGGAACTTCACTATCAATCTTTAATGGCAATGAATTAGCGCCATCAATATCTTTTTCTATTATAGGCATCCAGTTATCTGAAAGATATCTGGTAAGTTCAAATTGTACTCGTCTATCATCAAGAGGAATGGTCGAAGGCATAATTAGAGGATTCTTATCACCTTTTTCCCAAAGACAATGAATTACTGAAGCCATAAGACGTAAAACACCGCGAGTTCGCTGGAATTTAATAAGAGTTGACCAGTCATTATAAAGCCTGTCAAAAATCTCAGGATGTATTGGATAGGCGGCTTGTATTCGTTTTTCATAATCTGATTCTTTACAGCGTAAGGGGAATTCGGCAGACTGAGACTTATACCAATCTACAAAAGCTCTAGCAGTAACATCCCGCTGTTTATACTGTTCTGGGTTATTAAAAGGCTCAAAAAGCCTGCGCCGCACAATTTCAAATCCTTCTTCGGCACTTGCAGGTCTCCAAGATGATTCTACGCGCCCCACCACATTCCGCAATCTATCAAGAGCTTCTCGACCGCGAATGCCACCCACTTCCACATCGTCAGTTTGAGTATGAGGGGATCCAGTTGTATCTGATGCCGGAAGAGAAATAACAATTAAACAGTTTTTTGCAATTTTTGCAGACTCAGTAAGTGCTTGAGCAAAAGTAAATTGTGTCTCAAAATTACCAGCCGGGAGGTCGCTATTTTCATGAAGTTGCCTTGCATAAGCAACCCATTCATCAATCAATATTAAACACGGACCGTATTCAATAAATAACTCTCGGAGCGCATCTCCAGGATTTGTGGCTTTCTCATCATCTGCAGCTATTCTTGCATAGGCCTTCTTTCCACCAAGTTGATATGCAAGTTCACCCCAAAGTGTTCTTACGACAGTACCATCATTCTTCTTTGAAGGATTGCCCGGAGATATCTTATTTCCAACAAGCACTACTCTTTTAGCTTTAGGAAGGATGCTTACACCTGCTTCGGCCATAACAGCATCTATACCGGCAAGTTCGTTCGGCTTTGTTCCTGAAAACAGATGATATAGCGCAAGCATAGAGTGGGTTTTACCACCACCAAAGTTAGTTTGAAGCTGAATGACAGGGTCGCCGCCTACACCAGTTAGCCTTTGCACTCCTCCTGTCAATAACCTTTTCAGACTTTCAGTTAAATATGTGCGCCTGAAAAATTCAATTGGGTTTCGATATTCGTCAGTACCCTCTCCTAAGTGAACCTGCCATAAATCAGCTGCAAACTCTGCTTGCTGATACTTTCCACTGGCCACATCTTGATGAGGAGTAACAACTTCTCTCCATGGTTTAATTGCACCGGTTATAGCCGCCTCGACCAGAGAGCCTCCTGCTTTGCGTTTTTCCCCTCTGACTTGTTCTTCGTATATCAAACGCCTTAATTCCATCTTAATCTTATTTACCTCTTCTGCTTCCGTGGCAGAAACAGCTGTTAGCAGTCTGTAAATTGAATCAAGAGCCCTATCTGCATCATCGCTGGAGTAATTTTCCTGATGAGCCCATTTATTTCTAGTATTACGCAATTCACTTACTATGTTTTTTTCACTAAAACCAAGAGTATCTTTAAAAACATCTTTCCAAGATTCCCACATAAGCTTCAATAATGCCGCAACATCCCACTCAAGAATATCTTTCTTTGTATTTATCTTATCGTCCCCAATTAACAACAACGCTGTTTGATTTGAGGCATCTTTATATTTATTTTTAAACTCTCTATGAACAAATGGAGATAACCCTTGTTTTAGCAGTTCCATTGCCTTTCCTACTCGTTCATAGTTAGTTATAGCCATTTTTACTCCTCTTTGTCAGAACAATGTTCCTGGTTCTAATTGTGTATTATTTATTTCCCCGGAAAGTCTTACTATTTCCTGCCAGCTCTGAATTAAAGCATTGTAACTAAGTGCCTCGACAGAACGCCTCTTATGTTCGCAAATACTGTAAAGTCTATATGCAAGCTCCTTCACTATTTCTGACTTACTTCCGAGTTTTTTAACTATTTCAGCAGCAGCACTCTCCCCACCATCTTCTAAAACTCGGATAAGATGATGTAATGCTTCCCACTCTGTAAGACGTTTGTCTTTAAGTGGGTCCCATCCTATTGGCAATTCTTTTGGCGTAAGCAATCTAACTTTACCTCTACTGGATTCTAAGATACCTGCCTCTACAAGTCCATTTACGCTTGTATTTTTTGCTTTAGAAAGCATTTCCGCCAACCCATATTCACCTTCTTTAAAACCTTGCTGCTCAAACCAAGCAAGCGCCCAACGGCTGTCTGCATCAAAATCACCTTCTTGTTCAGCTAAGACTTCATCTAATGTTTGATTTATAAGTCTTAAAGAATCTCTTACAGATAGTGGTTTTCCTTGTGCGTCTATTACTTTTGAGTATCGGGTAAAAACCGCCATACCTGGGCCAATGGCTGCTTGTGCTAAATCCACAGGTGCTGTATTACTATGCTGTAAATGAGCTATCGCTATTGGAAGTTCTTTTTTCAATACTGTTATAAATTCCCTCCGGGTACAATTTGGAGCATCTGCACTAATAGGCCTGCAGACCAATACTATACTTGATGCAAGCGCGTTAGTTCCTATTCCCACAGATCGCGATTCTCTTTCTGTTCTAACAGGCCAAGTGCCTGTAATAGTAAATCCTGCATTAATTACAGCTCCTAAGAATGTTTCCCAACCAGTACTCGCTGTGCCAAGTTGGTTTTCACTTTCAGCCTGTTTAAATGCGTAATAGATCGTAGTTGGAAAGCTCGGATGCGACTGCATGGCAATACGATGCATGGCATGTGTCATACCATTCAGAAAGAACGTTTCAGCGGCATCTTGACTTTTGTGTCGAAACCTAGTTGCTATAAGTTCTTCGACTTTTGGAACAGAAATAGTTGCAAATATTTTTGGATATATAGTTTTTATAGACCTCCTTAGCCATACATAAAAAAAATCAGACAAGTCCGCATATCCTATATTGTCAAAATAGGGAGGATCTGTTGAAACAACAGCATTATCAAACTGGTCAGTTTGAGCATCTTGTTGATATGCGTAGCTTTTAGTCTTGGAGCCAAGAGTACGTACGACCCTATTTATTTGTTCAAGTATGCTATAATAACTTCCTGTCGAATCACCCAGAATGTTAGCCTCGCAAAAATCCCATACCATTGGAATTGCTTGACGACCAAAAGTACTTCTTAATGTCTCACCACCACTGATCCAGCAACAAATAGTTGAATTGTAGTCCGCAGCCTTATCAACACCTAAAGCCAAGTAAATAGCAATTGTTTCCGCATATGCCATGGCCCCATTACCGTTTGCATCTAACCCCTCTCTATCATCTTTCATTCCAGAATTTACTGCATCTGTTCTTACTTGTTCTTTTACTTCTTGAACTAAATCAGACAATGTTGATAAACCAAGTAATTGCCTGCGTGAAAATAAATCTTTCCATTTGCTCATACCATATTCTTGAATTCTAAACCCAAGTGCCTTTTTGGGCAACTCAGAATCAGGAATATTCTCAGGCGCAGCACTTAAAGCTATTTCTTCGTGACTTTCAATAGGAGGCAAATATACACGTCCATGTTTACCTTCGGCAACGATAGCCATTAGGCGTATCCCCATCTTTCCGGCTTTTGCCTCATTACGAATGTACTCAAAAGGAATAGGTTCTCTTGACATCAAACAAAGAAAGCTACTTCCACTCCCACTCGCTTTTGTTCCGATTTCAACATCTCGAGAATTAGCGTTCCCGTCAACAACAATATCAAATTTATATTTTTTTCCACTAACCACCGGTTTTAAGAATGCTTCTTTTCCTTTTTTTTTCGAAAGAATGTATGTTGAAATAAGAGGTACATCAACATCAGAAAATGCCGGATTTGGACTTTTAATCGTTCTGGCCCAAAGCCATGCAATAACCTTTAATCTTTTTCCTTCATATTGCTTCAAATCCAATCTATCTTTTGTAATACTTTTTGTAATTTCAATCTCTGGGTAATAATTACCAATTCTTTTTTTTGATTCGCTTATCATCCAATTTCCGTAATACAGCACATCTTCTGCAATTCCATGGGCGCCTTTCCAACCACTATTCAATAGAACAGAATTCTTACGCATTTCTGGATTTACTGGAAGTTTATCACCAAACCTAAAAGGTATTTCAATCATTGCTTTATTTATCATTACAGCAACTGGATTTAAGTCAGATGCATAACTCTCCATCCCTAATCTCTGCGCTTCCAATGGTAGAGCCCCTCCTCCTGAAAAAGGATCGTGAAATACTGGCAATTTGTTACGGTTAAAAAGTTCTTTTGCCTTTGGATTTTCAGCATTTTCAGTACACGTTCTACGCCAACTTTCCCATATCTCGGCTCTCGCCTTTTCTAAAACAACTTCGTTGTTTGTATTTTCCCATTTTACAAATTCTTCAATGATTTTAAAAAGACGTTTACGTTCTTTCTCTTGAGATTTTTCAGTTGGAAACAGGTCTGGATATGAGGATGGATCATCAACCATCTGAGAAAATATTATAGCCCTAGCAGCAGCAAGAGGACGCCTGGCCCACCATAAATGAAGTGTGCTTGGATGTCCCTGTCTGATTGATTTTTCTTTAGAGCTAGCTTCATTTATGGCTTCAAGTGGTAGAGCAACTTCAATAAGTTTTTTCTTCAATTTCCCTCTCCAATTAAAATGGCTCTGTTGCTTTTTCCAGAAGCTCACTAAAATTATAATTTACGCTTGTCACTCCAAAATCTGGCTCACGTTTGAACGGTTTACGAGTATAATGTGCCTTGTGTTTATCTCCCGGGAGGAATTCTACTATTGCAAGAATAAAATCTTCCGGCTTATTCAAAGAGTAAAGAATCTCATTCTTTGTCACCGTAACAGAGTCAGCACCGGTCACTCGTCCCTTTACTTCGATAAAACGCAACCTTCCAGTTTTAGGGTCGCAGCTCTCTATGTCATAACCTAATCTCTCTAATTCCCGGTCTATCGGCTTAAATCCAAGTTTAGTTTCTATCTCCATTACAATTTTTCTTGCTTTAGCTGCTGCAACCTGAGTATCGACTGTTTCAGTCTTCACCGACTTCCCGGCCATTAGGTTTATAAGTCCAATCGGCACGACTACAAAACCTCCCATTAATACTGGAGGGAGCGCAGAAATCTGCGCTTCTCTATCCAATTCCCCCAATCGTTTTTGTAGTCTAGCAGATAAATCATCCGCTCTGCGACGCGCTTCTTGTGAATTAAGCTTGGCATTTATCTTTCCAGCCTGTTCCTGTCTTTTTAACTCTTCGGCCCTATGATCCCAGTAATTTATTTCCTTCTTAAGCCTATCTTGTACCGCAGCTCTGGTCTTTTCTATTAATCTTAATTTCTCTGACTTAATTTCCTGCAAATGTTCCGGAACAACATGAATTATAGCGTGATTTTGTGCTGTCTGTTCAAGACCCTTTGCAATCCAAGCAAATTCCTTACGAAGAAGTAGACTATTGATATCCGGCTCACCTTCTTTTAACGATCTAAAATCAAGATACGGTGCATAGTGTATATGCTGTGCCTTACCAGATGAATCAATCTCTATGTGCAGCATTCTTTTGGATATTGTTCTTCTATCACCATTTTTTAATAGGCTTGCATCTTGAATCGCATGTTCAATGTAGAAATAAACTCTAGGTGATGTACCAAAATCTTTATCGTCAACAAGTACTGCTCCACGACGAAGCAAATCTCTATGCCTCTCAAGTGTTAGGTCTAGTGTGGCATCAAGTAATGGATGGCCTGGACATATAAACGCAGCCAGCTTCTGCCCTTGAGGATTAATCAGATCTTTTTCAAATGTAATCCGTTCATATCTATCCAAAACAGCATCACCTGTACCAATTACCCTATCTCTATTCCTTATTGGTAATGGGACATGAGAAACCTCGAATCTTCGCGGTTCTCTTTGCTTAACGCTTCCACCCAGTTTATTAAGAGCTTCAATGAAAAATGCCTCTATATAATGTGGCTGAAGACGCCGAGCATCAGCTCTCTCCATATCTTCGCGAACTTTTGCAACTGTACCGGCATCCATAATATCCTGAACTAAGGCACGCTCATCTATAAGCCCTCTAATACTTTCTAAATCAACGCCATTTGCTAGTGCTTGATAAAGTCTTGCCTTTACTTCGGGTTTTTCCCCGTATACAATTGCTTCAAACAATAAATCTTTAAGAGATTTTCCGTCAAATTGCAGTTTTCCTAAGACATCAAATACTTGACCACCAAGTGCTTTTCTAGCCTCTTCTATCTTTTCGAGCAAAGTCAAATAAACATCTCCTTCTCTGGTTTCTTTTGCTACCAAGTTCCATAAATGACAAACTTCTGTCTGTCCTATACGGTGAATCCTGCCAAATCTCTGCTCAAGCCTATTAGGATTCCATGGAAGATCATAGTTAACCATCAAATGAGCACGCTGTAGGTTTATACCTTCACCTGCGGCATCGGTAGCAAGCAGTACCTGAACCTCTTTATTAAAAAGAAATTCTTCTTGAGCTTTTCGTCTTTCTTCACGACCCATGCTGCCATGTATTAATACTATTGAATTCCTTCTTCCAAGAAGTGTACCTATTCGTTCCTCAAGATATTTAAGAGTGTCTTTATGCTCTGTAAAAATAACAATTTTCTGATGAGCTGAAGGCTTTGGAGGAGGAATTTCACCGGAACCATAGGGAACATTGAACTCTCCAACCATATGATCAATTCCTGCGCGAGTAAACAACACTCCCAGCAACCTAGATAGTTCACTCCATTTAGTATCCTTACCGCTTCTTTTTACTTCAGCAGCAATTAATTCCAGGTTCTTCAATAAACCAATTTCAGCTTTAAGTTCCGTTATGGTGTTTGCTGCAGTAGCTTGGTCCAATATTTCTTCTTCTGCGTTTTCGACTTCATCATCCGGAGCCTCTTCAAGGTCTTCAACATCATCTGCATTTAAAACCCTCTCCATTGGCACGAGAGGTAGTACATTTGAACCGCGCTGAAGGAGCTCTAATTCGCGCATACGTTTTTCAAGTTTTTCACGTCTGCGTTTTAATGACTGGTAAATCGCTTCCGGTGAAGAAGCCAAGCGGCGTTGAAGTATAGTTAACGCAAAACCGACGGTTCCTTTACGACCTTCATTGTTTAACTTCTCCGCCCTGTTAAACTCTTGTCTTACATATTCTGTAACTTCAGCATATAATTTTGCTTCTGGATCGGAAAGCTTGTAAGGGACAGTGTAAGCAATTCGTTCCGGAAAAAGCGGACAGCCATCAAACTTCAACAATTTTTCCTTTACCATTCTCCGCATTAAATCCGTTACATCAACCTGATGCACTCCATCGCGGAATTTACCTTCGAAGCGGTCTCCATCTAACAATGCAAGGAATAACTGAAAATCTTCTTCCTTTCCATTATGAGGAGTGGCTGTCATAAGCAGAAAATGACGAGTGAGCCTTGACAAAAGACGACCCAAGTGATAACGTTTTGTATACTTAACTTCGCCATTGAAAATAGTAGCAGACATTTTGTGCGCTTCATCACATACTATCAAATCATATTCGCAACCAGCAACAGCAAGCTTTGCTTGTACGTCCTCATCTCTAGACAGTTTATCTAAGCGAGCGATAGCTAAATCATTTTCAACAAACCAGTTCCCAGTCCGAGCAGTTTCAAGTTGATCATTTGTCAATATCTTAAAAGGAAGCTGAAACTTGCGCCAAAGTTCATCCTGCCATTGTTCTACGAGACTCCCAGGGCAAACAATCAAACATCGTTTGAGATCACCCCTAGCAATAAGCTCTTTAATAAAAAGACCTGCCATAATAGTTTTCCCAGCACCTGGATCATCGGCAAGAAGAAAGCGTAAAGGCTGTCTCGGGAGCATTGATTGATAAACTGCTGTAATCTGATGAGGTAATGGAGTTACTAGTGAAGTGTGGACAGCAAGTACCGAATCAAACAAATAGGCAAGGCGAATACGATAAGCTTCTGAAACTAGTCTAAAGGCATCCCCATCTCCGTCGAAACTCCATGGTCTGCCTGCTTCTGAAACTTCAAGCCTGGATTCATCATTTCTGTATAAAAGTTGGTTCGACACCTTCCCGGATGAATCTTTATATGTTATCTCAAGCGCTTCTGAACCAAACCATTGCACATAAATGACTGTTGCAAGCCCGTCTGGAATTAAACCTTTAACAACAGTATTTGGTTGAAGGTTTTCTAACTTTATCAAGATATTCCTCCAAATTTTCACCCAATTATACAATACTTTAATATTTTACCATAAAAAGGTGTTTTAAAATAGAGGGAATTTGTCCTTATGGAGCCAATAACAAGGAGAAATACAGAGGGTAAGGATATTTTTAATGGGCTGCCCGCCGTTCTCCTATTCGGTACTCAAGGGGTGAAACGGAGACGGCTGAAGGAATTACTCAAGGCAGCCCGTTTTTTATATATTATTACTCGTTGATTTTATTCTTCTTAATGAATGTCCAAATAAGCTTGATCATTTCGCCCATTCCGCAATCTTTGTTATCAAATATTTCACCAATTTTCATATCTTTTACTTTGCTCCACTTAATTACTTTTCCGCCAAACGCTGCTTTCTTTACCGGTACTGCTCCTTCAACTGCTTTTGCCATTTAATTTACCCTCCTTTAGGGTTATTGAGATCTAACTTTTACCTTCTTGATTGACTTTAACGGCAGATTCATCAAACTTTTTTAAGAGCTTTATTTCCGCAGGAAGAAGAAACTTAGTATTTGAAAGTGAATTTAGCGTTAGTTTCTCCAACTCCGTCAGCACCACGTTGATTCTAAATTCGGGCATTGATTTGCTCCTTTCATCACTACTCTTCGCAGGGAGGATATTGTTTTGGAGCTTTGCCGGTGCTTTCTATGACGGCGGTTTTCATGCCCTGATTTTCGCCTTCTTTTATTTCTTTAAGTTCTACTGAAAAACGCCACTCATCGCCATAGTCAAACAGAAAAAGCATTTTGTCGCCGGCAACTCTAAAAACTTCGCTGATTTTTGTTTTCTTAACGCTTTTTGCGCCCTCAGAAGGAGATTCATTACAATCCACGAAGAGCTCATAAAGCCTTTCTGCTTTTGTTATGTTGCCCTCAAAACTGCTGTAAAAGCCAAAACAGTGGTCAAAATTAAAATCGAAAGACTTTATTATTGCTTCTGCAAATTTATACAGCGTTTTGTCCGCTTCTATCTGGATCTTCCTTGTGGCCTTTTCATCGCGCTTAAGGACTGCGATATCAAATATATAAAACGGCTTGTTTCTCATAATTAATAACTCCTTATTCCTCTTCCCAAACAATGATGTTTATTGCAACAATAAGTCTTTCATTTCTTTATGTATAAAAATGTCTTCTGCATCATCAACGATTGTCTTATCCAATACACCTTTATCCAGCCACATCTGATAATCAACCGGGGATAAGTGTTGCACCGCAGACCCGAAAGCCATTATATTACTCAAGAACTCTGCTAATTCAACCTTGGAAAACATCTTTCTGATTTCCTGAATAAACAAGACCTTTTCTTCCCCTAGCCGTAAGAGTTCATTCTGGTATTTATCATAGTCATTATCAAGGTTATGTTCGAATGTCTTGGTCTCGGACAACTTTATTTTTCTTGCAGGGTTATAATCTGGTTTCTCTCTTTCTGCTTTTATACTGCTAATCTGAGAGAGTAAAAATGTTCTCTGCCTTAATACTTCGTAGAATTTCTCTCCGATTAAGTATTTTAAAGCCTTTTCGAGTCCATAGTCCTCTTTTATTCTATCAGCAGCTTCACAATAGTCGTAAACATTCGGCATATTTTATCCTTCCTGCCCGCAGCATTTCTTGTATTTCTTGCCGCTACCGCAAGGACAAGGTTCATTCCTTTTAATCTTTCCTATATTGATTGCCTTTTAAAACTTATTTCTTAACAACTTCCCAATGGCCGCCTTTGTCGGGGCCTACTCTGCGCAATAATCCTTTTTTCTTCAAGGCCGTTATACTTTTATCAATTGCGGTCGTGCTGATATTGATTTTGCCGGCCAGTTCCCTCTTGGAAACATAAGGGTTTATACTCATCAGCCAAAGAAGCTTCCTCTGGTTTTCTCCCAACCCTTCTACCAACCTTTCTACCAACTTAGTGCCGACTTGGTGCCGGATTTCTTCTCAATGTCCGATAAATGTCCCAAATGATAGATGGCATAGTTACGACCTACTTCTTTTTATCGGCTGTTATTTCTTGCGGAGAGCAGACAAAGCAGAGATTTGCTCGTCTATTTTATTGTGTAAAATCCGCTCAAAGCGACCACTGATTCCGGTATCATGACGACCACTTAAATCACTCCTATTGCTTTAGAAGCCTTAAATAATCTTTTTGGGTTTCTTTTACTGTTCCTGCAATAAACTTTTTAAAATCACTATCACTTGTATGGGCTTTTTCTAATGCGTTAATATAGTCCCTTCGGAGAATGGGCGGGATTATAGCTATACAATAACTTTTTTGTAATAATATTAAATTCATTAAGAGCCTTGCAACCCTTCCATTCCCGTCTATAAATGGGTGAATGAAAACAAGTTCTTTATGGGCGATAGCTGCATATTCTACAGGGTGCATATTCTTTACTTTTCCCATTTTTGTTACAAATTCACACATAAGGGAATTAATTTTTTCAGGACCAGGCAGGGAATACTTTGAACCGGAAATAAAAACTTTATCTGTCCTGTATTTGCCCGCCTTTGTATCATCAATTCTATTATAAAATAATTTATGCAGCTTCTTAATATTGTTCTCTGTAATATCTCCGTTTTTTGCTAATTCATAAATATAATCGTATGCCTCGCTATGCCCTAATGCCTCGTAGTAATCTTTAATAGGTTTTCCGCCTATGGTTATACCGTCTTCTAAAACTATCTTTGTTTCTGTCTCCGTCAATGAATTACCCTCTAATGCGTTAGAGCTGTAAGTCATGCCTACCCGGTAATATTCCTTTAACTGTTTTATAGTGTTTGGCGGTAGCGGCCGATGGGTGTTAATTTCTTTTTGGAGTTTGTCTATTTCTGAAAATATTTGTAACATAATTTTACACTCCTTGTTTTCCGAATCTAATCCCAAACTTCGCATCTGCTACGACATTGGAACTTGCCTTACTAAGTCCCATATTCATAAAAACTAGAAATTCTTCATTTTCATATCCTTTTCTTGCTGGCACCAACCACGCCTCGTAACCCAACAATTTTTGGCGTGTTGGCAAGTACCGTAAAATTCTTTACATTTGAGCAATTCGCCTAACTCTATAGCTTTATACACTAAACTATCAACATGCCCTTTTTTATCCATTAAGGCTTTTAAATATTTAAAATCTCTTTTTGCAATCTCCTCTTGTCCATCGCCGCCCTTATTATGCAGATACATTCTCATTACATAATTTGAACACATTATCACAACCTCACCAATACCCTTAAGATTCATGTATTGACTTATACGCTCTGCCAGCGGGTCGGTTATACTATTTAGTTTGGCTAATTCTTTATCACACCATTTATTTTTTGTAATAGAATGCTTCTTTTTTTCTTCTGGTATAAAAACCCGCGTTTTCTTTCCTGCTCTGACCTTATTTGCCATTTTCTTTCCCTCTAAATATTTTCGATGAAAAACTGTCTTCAAAAGTCTAAGAATTCCGGTCTATATACATATATACGGAAAAACAGTGAAAATGTTGACCTGCCCCAAGATATTGTACCAGTTTCTAGTTGAGAGTGAAACATAAGTTTGCCTTTCGCCAAACGCCGGCTTCTTCTTGCCCGGGCGTTTAATTCGTATTCACGAATTAGGCTGTCACTGATTATTCTTGTCTCATTTTCACTCAACTTAGTGCTGACTTAGTGCTGACTTAGTGCCAACTTAGTCCCGACTTGGTCCCGACTTAGTCCCCAACTTAAAACTTCCAAGATGTCTTCAAATATGATGAGATTGTGGGCCCAGGCTATTTCTGCAACCATTGGTTGCAGTTTTGTGTTTTGCGATATATGCTTGGCTCGGCGCACTCACTTTTTCACTCCCATTTACTATAGACAAATCCTTTTAAAATATTGCCCTATTTTCACGCAAAACATATAGATTGTCAATAGAAAACAAGTATTTTACAAACTTGTTTTATGCGAGCAAAAAAAGGGGCCTCGCTTTCGCGAAGCCCCTTGAGGGTTTGGCTAAACCTTTTTGTTTAGCCGGGCGGTTAATTCGTATTCTCGAATTAGGCCGTTGTCGGCGAAGCTGAAGTATTTGTTATCGCCGATTATTATGTGGTCCAGGACCCGCATTTCCATGATCGAGCCGGCCAGGACCAGGGATTTTGTTATTTCCCTGTCTGCATCGCTAGGCTCTGTTTCCCCGCTCGGGTGGTTATGAGCGAAGATAAGGGCCGCTGCTTTGAGTTCCAGGGCTCTTTTGACTATTTGCCTCGGATATATGCTTGTGCTGGTTAAAGAGCCTTCAAACGCTGTTTCTGCCTTGAGCAGGTTGTTCTTTACATCAAGGTATAAGACGGTGAAGACTTCTTTCGAAAGCCCTCTCATCGTCATGTACAGGTAGTCAAATACCTCTTTTGAGCTCCTGCACACGAATTTCTTTCTCCGGAGAGTTTCTTCTGCATATTTTTGCATTACCGCTCTTATGAATTTAAAGGCAAAGACGTTTTTGCTGTCTACGGCATCTCTAAACGAACCGTATTCAGCAGATAATTCTTTTGCCTTTGATTCATTCTTTCTTGTTCCGTTTAGCCCGAGGAGAATTTCGAGTATCTCCACATCATTCAGCGCTTCCATTCCTGCTTTCTCAAATCTTTCTACCAGTATTTTATTCATTTTGTCCTCCCAGACATTTGAAATAACTTCTATTAAGTTCCGCAAACCGAGTCAGTTTTTATGTCATTTACCCCTCCATCAAGCCTAATTTTGAAAACGCTCTAACAACAATCTTTTCAATTAAAAAAAGATTGTTGTTACGTTCTGTTTCGCGCCATACGCTTGCACGATTTTTGCAAGCGTGATAATCCTCAACAACCGCGAAACTAAGATTGATAGCAGGGAAATGTGAGAATGCAGAGCTGAGCCGCAGAGCGGTCGCCAGGAGGCAGTGTCTTTGGTTCTTATGGCTTCGGAACAAGTCGCAGAGTATTCGAGATTTGGCTTTTTTTGGGCTTTACTCAAGACTTGAGCTAAGGCTTAATTTTGCCTTAGCGGTCCGGAGACATCTGCCGCATTGGCCTCAGCTGAGGAGCAATATCCTTAGCCGGATTGTGTCGAAGCGTTTGGTGTCGGGCTCCAAACGGCTTTTTCCCGGCTCCAAATGAGATGCAAACCGGACGGATGACCTAGCGGAGCGGCCGTCTGGTTTGTCATAGGAGAGAAAAGCAAGCAGAAAAATTCTGACATTATTATAAGCAATAATACGGCGTTAAAAATTGCTCTTGCCGACCATTGCAATATATTGAATTTTGCTTGCTTTTCGATACGTCTCATTTGGTGAAGGGCGCCCGACAAACCGGCGTTTCAATATTTCACTTAAATTTTTGATTTTGTTAAGGCTTTAAAGGAAGGAAATACAATCAAGGTGTGAAAATTACAAAGGAAGGTTATGTTCTTTAGGAAGGAATTAAAAGAGGGCCGGTGGTCGCCCCTATTCGGTACTCAAGGGGTGAAACGGAGCGACCGAGGAATAGCTTCCGGCCCGATTCTATCTATTCGTTGACCTTGGACTTCTTTATGATCTTTCCACTCCTATACCGCGGGAACAGCCACTTAAATGTATTTTGCTTTACAATTTAAACTGCTTCTTAACTATCTTTTCCGCTTCCAGCCAATCATGAAGATCATTACCATGCTTGCCGTTTCTCTTGAGAAAAAGCTCATATGCTTTTTTCTCTATTTCCTTCAGCATTCTCTCTTTGCTGATACTGCTCCTTACCACGGTCGAAGCATTTACTTTATTAACAGCCATATATCCTCCATTCAAATCTATCTGGTATGCTTTCTAAATTATTTAATTACTTTTTATCTTGCTTTTTATGTCTGCGGTGTTTTTTATGATGTTTATGCTTTTTATGGTGTTTGATTTTTTGTTTATCATTTTTTATTTCCTGATTCGGCGATTGATTTCCAGTATTATCTACAGTATTTGCCATTATTGTCATTGGAGTACCAAGCAAAAAAAGACATAATACTAATGCCATAAATTTTCTCATATCTATCACCTCTTTCATATATTAGACGGACAAAATTATAAAAGGATTAATAAAACTAATCATTTTTATTCCCATACATAACCTTTAGTTGTTCTACGGATGGAAGATTTGAATAAAATTCGCCCTGTGGTCCGGTAAAACCTCCTTGGACTTTTTTAAGCAATACGGTTGTAAGACCGCCTCTTATACCGGGTAGATTTATAGTAACAGAATCTGTTGGTACTGACGTGGCAGGACTGTCTGCCGATTTTAGCTCATCAGACAGAGTGATAGTCAACGTGGTTTGAATATGCCCCGAAAAAGAAGAGCCTCCGGAATGTCTTTTCCCTCCGCGACCGCCGCCCCTTCCTCCGCCCCCGCTTCCCGGCGCTCCCATACCGCCGCCTTGAGGCGCCCCTGCTGACATGTCCCTGGGTTTTTCAGCAGTTCTTTGTTCCGATGTTTCCAACTCAAAAATAATTTGTTTGCTGGCAACAGTTTCCGGACTTAAAACACTCCGGAAAATCAGGGGCATCTTAAGTTCAAGCACCAGCCTCTCATTCGAATAACCCGCCTTTATTTCCAAGTTAGTGTTCCCGGGGGCGGGTCCGGCGGGCTCTCCGGTATAAACTATTGTATAATTATTCAGCCTGCTCTTAAAATTAATAAAAGCCTCATCCGTGGACTGAGGCCGGCTGCTGCTTTCATTTTCGTTATTAAAACGTACGCCTATTTTTTTATCTTCCTTCCCGGGACAGGAAAACCATAAAGTAACGGTCTGGCCGAAGACGCCAAGCAGTTGAGCTTTTGTGCTCTTATCCTCGGTGGAAATACACATATATAAATTATCTTTGTCATTCATCGCGCCTATGAAAACCTTGTCTTTTTCCGCCGGCGCGTCCCGCCATTCATTGTCATTGCCGTCAATAATTATTTCCCTGTTTTTCCACTGGCTCGTGTATTCCGGATTTCCGCAGCCGGCACACAAAAAAAGCAGTGGCAGGAGAACTCCTAAACAAAAAACGTTTTTGATCTTCATGATCATTTTGCTCCTATACGCACGGCCCGGCGCAAAATCTTAGCTGTTTAATCTTTTTTATTCCCGTACATAATCTTTAGTTGTTCAACTGAGGGAAATTCCGTATAAAACTCGCCCTGTGGCCCCGTAAAACCCCCCTGTGCCTTTTTTATAACAACAGGCGTGTATCCTCCTTTTGTGTTAGGAATATTCACGGTAAAAGCATCTTGCTGTGTCGTCCCCGGAGGGTTAGACCCTGTATTAGTTACATTTGATGAAGTTACAGCAACCGTTCCGGTAGATTCAGATTTTGGGGCAACAGTAGGAACTGCAATCGGAGACGGAGCCACAATATAGCCGCCGGATTGATATGTCTGAAAATAAACATTATCATAATAATAGTATGGGGCACCTCTAACTACAACAGTTGTATATCCTGATGGCAGGCTCTCCACGATTGCTCCTATAGTGATTACGGGAACAGCGACATCAAACCAGAACCGGCTCGGCTTATACCATCTGCCTCCATGGAAATAATATCTATCATCTCTATGCCCCCAGGCAAACGCTTCTGATGAACAAAACAATGATAGCACTATAAAAATCACCACAACTACTCGAAATCTTAAAATTTGTTTTAGCATATAAATATCCTCCACTTGCTAATCCTATTATATAAGACCCAAAAATGAAAGAAAAAGTTCCAAAAAGGTAGATAACCTGAGACAGGAAAATATTTCCGCCTCTTGACACTCTAAGTTAATATCCAGATAGAGTGCCTTATACAACACCCTAAAAACATGGGAATGGTCTATTGACATTTAACGCGGGCCATTGTATACTGTTTCTTGAAGGTACTAATTATAGTACTATGGAGAAACAAGTGAGATACCTTGATCTATATAATACATTTAAGAACGTCACTGTATTCACACTCAACGAAATCAAAAATATTGATAATAATTTCTACAGGCCCAGGCTTAATGAATGGCAAAACAAAGGATACATTAAGAAGATTACCCGTGGTTTCTATTTGTTTCCCGAGAACATTCGGGGAGAAGAAACCTTATTTGAGGTGGCAAACAGGATCTACAGCCCTTCCTATATTTCTTGCGAAACCGCTTTAGCTTATCACGGCATGATTCCGGAAGGGTCTTATCAAATGACTTCAGTTACAACCCTAAAGTCCTATCTGTTCCAGACCCCGGTGGGTTCATTTAGATACAGATCCATCCTTCCCCGGCTGTTTTTCGGATATGAACCTGTAAGAACGAATGGTAACATTTATAAAATAGCAACGCCGGAGAAGGCCGTTCTTGATATGCTTTACTACCATCCTGAGTTAAAGCAAACGGAAGCAATTGAAGGAATGAGGTTTTCCGAAGAAAAAATAAAGAAGCTGCTTGCCGGTGAAAAGTTCAGGGAATATTCAAAGAGATTTAAGGATAAGACTTTCCCTGACCGCATAGCAGCTCTCAAGGAGTATATAAGACATGCTTGATTTGGAACAGATAGCAACATATTACCCGGAACAGTTGAGACCGTTTAAGAAGAACATTCTCAGAGAATATATACAATACAAATTGCTCGAAGCCATATACTCCTCGGAATTTAGCAGAAAAATGGTATTTATGGGAGGTACAGCAGTCCGGATTCTCCACGAAAACAAAAGATTTTCCGAAGACCTGGATTTTGACAATCATGGCATGGACCAGAAAACATTTATTAGTATGTCTAAACTTGCTTTAAGAGCCCTGGAACGGGAAGGGCTAAAAGCAGAGTTAAAGAATGTTTTTAAAGGCGCGTATCATGCGTATATCGGTATATCGGACATTCTGCATGCGTACGGTATTTCTGATCATCATGAAGAGAAGATAAGTATCCAGCTGGACATGGAAGCGCAAAATGCGAAATACAAGCCGGACCATCCTTTTATTAACAAGTTCGATGTATTTCTTAGAATTAATGCTGTTCCCGTTAACACATTACTTTCTCAGAAAATATATGCCTTCTTGAACAGAAAAAGGGTTAAAGGAAGAGATATTTTTGATGTTACATTCCTGCTGGGCAAGACTACACCGGACTATAATTACATTGACCAAAAGTTAGGCATAAACAATTCCAAAGATTTGAGAACAAGACTGTTAAATTATTGCGATAAACTGGACCTGAAAGTCCTCGCCAGAGACGTAGAACCTTTTCTATTTGAACCAAAAGAAAAATCTCGTGTTTCCGAATTCAAAGACTTTATAGCTTCGGCTAAACTCGATTAACATGGTCCTTATTATAAAGCAATAGTCGATCTACATTATTCAACACAGTAGCTCAATGTAAGCAATGCATATGCCGTTGCAAGTTCTTTCTTGCTTTCCCACCACCTCTCCGCATTGTTAACCCAGTAACCTTCCGGGTTCTGTAGAGAATTTAATTTTTCCGACATTTCTTTTGCCCATGGATGGTCCACGCCTTTACTGTCTTTAACAGATTTTATATCCATTGCTTTAAAAGCCTTTACAAAAGTATGATAATAATAGTAAAGTCCCTGCGCGCCCATCTTGGGATTTTCTTCCACGGTGTAGTTATCTTTTATCCAGTTATAAGCTCCAATGACCCTTGGATCTGTTTTGTCTACGCTACAGTAGATAAAACTCTTAAGGCCCGCGTAAGTAATACTGCCGTAGGACTTTGAGCCTGTTGCTTTACTTTCCCCGTCCGGAGAATATACAAAACCTCCATCATTACCGGCCCACTTCTGGTCGTTGGTTGCCTTTACATTCTGGCAGCGCGAAAGAAAGAAAATAGCTCTTTCAAAAGTTTCCTTATCGCTGTTTTTTCCGGAAGTCGGAGCCATAAAAACATTATCGCTGGAAGTCGTCTCTTTCAGGGCTTCAAGGGCATGTTGAAGGGTGGAAAGATCCGGCTTCATGTGACTGTCATACCCTATACCCCCGTAAAACTTATCTATAGATTCTACGCTGCCGTCGGCGCCCACCTGTGTTTTTTTCAGCCATTCACGGGCATTATCTATTATTCCGGCATACTTTGGATTTTTTGTATCAAAAAGGGTCATTAAACAAATCGAGGTATTATAACAGCCCATATTGTCAACAGCTATAGATCCATCCGGCTTAGCGCATTTAATAATGAACTCAACACCTTTTTTAACGGCAGGATCTTCTTCTGTGAAGCCGTTTTTAAGGAAGGAACTCACGCAGAGCGCCGTTATAGCGGGATATTCAAGGAAAGATCCGTTATCTTTTTGCTGGGTTCTGAGCCACTTAAGACCCGAATCAACGGTTTCTTTCTGTGTTTTTGCGGATAAATGCATATTTAGGACGAACAGAACAGTAATCGCTAGAAATATTCTTTTTATCATTCGCTAGTCTCCTTATATTTTGGCAAAGCAGCAGAATCAACTAATAAATTACTGCGGCCTAAAAGCCGATGTTTTTTGTTTTAGAATGAAAATTATTATATTCTACAGTTCCCAACCGGCAACTATCAGGCTTTTTACCGCAGGTGACCCTGCGCCTATCCCGAACATATACGCAAAATCGATATGGAAAGCCTTATAAGGTTTCCATTGTATGCTCGGGCCTATTACATACTGCTGTTGATACGCACCTTGAGTATTGTTGGAATCCGCCTCAGCTTCAGCTTCAACACCAGCAGAGAGGTTCATATCTATCACCGTATAGCTAAGACCTCCTCTCAAACAAAGCGACTGTTCAAAATCACCGGCAATTTGCCTTTCACAAACCAGATTAAAGCCCCAATGCCATCTTGATACAAGCTCATCACCCAGCAATAATTTTGCTTCAAATGCATCAGGTTCATTGTTATGATATTCATATTCAAAGTAAAGTGTCGGGTTAAAAGGTATTTTCCCCCAATCCGCTAAAGCATAACGGACTTCCCAAGAAAGCCCGCCCGAGGTCATCGGGCCTGACAAACCGTCTTTTTCCATAGTTAGGTAAAGATCTATCTGGAATCGGGATGGCAGCCCTATTTCCATTTCATATTGAAATTCCGTTTGTACATATCCGCCTGTCGATATCGTCGGTCTGACCCAAAATTCGAATTCCCTCTCACCGTCAGGAATAACGTAAACTCTGGTTGAAGGAAACCTTCTGGTAGCGGTCCATCTCGGCTGTTCGGCTTCACCGACTTTCTGTTCTTCGACTAAAGGAGCTCTCTGGCCATTGACAACTACCTCCGGTAGGAGCCAACTGGATGTGTTATCTTTTGTAACCTCTTCACTAGGATTAACAAGCCCGTTGGCTACCACAGCAGGCCCGCCGGCAAATACTCCTGAAACAAAAATGCCGAAAAACAACAGTATTTTAAAATTTCTCATTACTCCTCCTTAAAAATAATTTATCATGCTTATATTTCTTAACTTATCCAAGCTAGGCCGCTCTTTTATTTTTCTGTAAAACATAAGTTGCAATAGCCGTTGCATAGATATCCCCTATGCGATCAGACCAGCTCCCGTCCTTGTTTTGTTTTGCAATCAGGAATTTTGATATCTTTCCTCTTACAGCTAACATATTTTTATTATTTGAGTATTCAAAATGATGCGCGTAAAAAGAAAGTCCATAATAGTAAAACTGGTCTTTTAACTGATCTTCCATAGATATTTTATTCAGATACGCAATACCGTTAAGCGTTTCCTTGTCGCTAATCTTATTGCTGGCTAACAGAACTGCAACGCCGCTGCTTGTTTTTACAAAATTAGAGAGGCCTTGCGGATTTTCCGGAAAATATTTCAAGCCCCCGTCAATGCAGGCGCAGGATTTTATATATTCCACCCCTTTTGCCAATACATCATTTTCACAGAATATGCCGACCTCTTTTGCTTTTATTAACGCCAACATCACGCTGGAAGATACCAGAATATCATCATCATATTGACTGCTGCTAACCGGCCTGTATCTCCACCCGCCCCTTCCATTTTGGCAGATTTCAGCCAAAGCAACCGCTTTCTCCAGATATGTTTTTATTTCGTCTTTCTTGGTAATTTGATAGTATTTACTCAAGGCAAGAATAGCGTAAGCATGAGAGTACATTGCGATGGATCCTTCTGAGCTGTCAGCTATAAGTCCGGTCGGCTGTGCCGACTTTACCAAAAAAGATATTCCTTTTGATATTTCTTTAGAATATTTACTTGAAATATTTGAATCTTCTTCTAAAAAACCCAGGATAGCAAGAGAGCTTATTGCCACGCTTTTTTTAGAATAACTGCTTCCCCAGGAACCGTCCTCGTTCTGAGTTTTTTGCAGGTAAATCAGTCCCCTATCTGTGGGACTTATTTTTATTTTATTATAGTTGATGTTTATTACAATCACCGCCATGACAAGGATAGCTACCGCGCCAGCGGCTATCCATTTGATCTGAATGCTAGATTTTCTGGTCTGTTCGGGTTTTAACAAAAGCGCATACTTAGATAAAAATGAGGCTTCCTTTGTCAATTTCACTTCAGTCACAAAGTCAACGGTAGCTTTTAGAGAGGAAAACTCGTAACGGCAGGACTCGCATGTTTTTAAGTGTTCTTCTAACTTTTTCCTTCTTCTTAAGGAAAGTTCTCTATCTAAATGTTTGTTAATATATAATCCGGCTTTTTTACAATCCATACTATATATTACGATCAGGCTGACAAAAGGTTACAAGGTATTTTCTAAGTATCCTATTTTTTTAAGAGAATCGCGCAGTTTTTCCCTTGCCCTATAAAGCCTTACTTTCGCTGCATTTTGAGACAGATTGAAGCGTTTGCCCATCTCTTTAACGGATAACCCGTTAAAATAATGAAGAATAATGAACAAACTATCTTCTTCCGGCATTAAAGCCAAAACTTCCTTTAATACTTCAATCCGGTCTTTTGCGAGAGCGTTTTCATTTTCAGTCAAAACATCCGAGTTCTTTTCCTCATCGAAGGTTTCAGAAGGCACTCTAGTTGACCTTTTCCTTAAATAATCAATGCAGGTATTGTGAGCAATAGCAGCAACCCATTTGACAAAATCCTTTTCCTCTTTATATCCGTCAATTGATAAAGAAACTTTTGTCCAAACCTCGGAAACAAGGTCCTTGGCGTCTTCGCCATTTTTGCAATACTTATATACTATTGATTTAACCAAAGCCTGATGCTCTTTTACCAAATTACCTAAAATTTCACTCTCCATGTTTTATCCTGTTTTTAAAACTGTTGATTGTCATTCTATATTCCGCTGATCTTACCTAATTTTATCTTCCTTTTTATAGCATTATTTAAGGTTTAAGAGCAAGTCCATTAGGCAAGACTATTTGGACAAGGCTACAATATTTTGGGACAGGTCAATAGAGTATAAGATTCATACTGTAAAAGATTTTACCTTCCAATGGTCATTATTTGTTAAGTTCGCACTTATCAATAACTGTGCCGTCTTTTTTTACAGCTATAATAACTGCTTTTTCACCATTAACATTGCAAACAATGTACACAGGTGAGTCGCTAACATCAGTAAAGAAGGCATCCAAATCACTGGCTTCTAAATTTTTATAATATTTAGGCCCACTCCTTCCAGTAGTGTAATAAACTGTTCCATACTGCTGTGTGCTTACAGCTTTCCCGTCTTTTATCGGGAATGTTCTTTTGACTATATGATCATGACCGTTAAACACCACATTTACATTGTATTTTTCTATAACCGGACAGAAAACTTGCTTAACTAACTTGTTAGTTCTAAAATTTTTGGGGACATAGGGAGGTTTATGGAATAAAACAAATTTCCATTTTGTTGCCGATGAGGAAAGATCCTTATCCAGCCAAACGGCCTGTTTTGTGAGGATTTCCGGATCTATTTTTGATTCCTCGTCGTATTGGCTGTCAAGCACCACAAAATGTGCGTTAGAATAATCGAAAGAATAAACTCTTCCCTTATAGCCCTCCGGACCGTTCTTATAAAGTTTGAACTGTTTAACGAACATTTCTGGAAAACCGACACCTCTTTCAGAGAATGTCTCATGGTTACCCTGTACCGGTGCCATAAAAATATACGGCAAAACACATGCCGCAGCTGAAAACCAGTTTTCCCAGTGAATATAACTCCCACCCGAATCCACAAGATCGCCCACATTTACAAAAAATGCTGAATCAGGATTAGCTTTGAACGCACTTGAAACAGTTTCATGCCATTCGGTGTAGTCGGGATTAGACGTATTAATAGACTGGCTATCACCAAAAATCAGAAATTTAAAAGGGGAGAAGCCCTCAGGAGCCGTTGTGAAAGAGTACTCCAAACTCGCTTTGTCGCCGCAATATATTTTATATAGATATTTTGTCCCAGGAACAAGATCTTTGATATCCGCTGAATATAATTTACAGGAGAGATCTATACCGTCTTGTTTAGATACTATGTTCTCTTCCACAGCTTCGCTTACTAATTCTTTTCCCGTACCTGTCCCAAAGAACCTATATATTATCTTTCCTTTACCAGAGGTATTATTAGCTCTCCATGTTATAGTCGCTGTTGTTTTTGGATCATCGGTCCATGTGAGCGTAATATGTTTTGGCTCCCCGGTTGTGTTTAAGTTGAAGTTCAGTGTTTTACCATCGTACTGCGGATAAACTACCGTCGGTAGAATTAAAAGGGTTCCCAATAATACTTTTAAAAATGCTTTCTTCAAATCTTTCACAGGCAAAAATAAATTATCATAATTTTTCATTGTTACATCTCCTTTTACCTGCAAGTTTTTCTCAAGTGTGCCCCTATTTACAACAATTCTTATCATTATGAAAAATGAAATTGTAGAGTGTCGATGCGAAACACCACTGAGTAACCGCAGCAATGAATGCCAGAGAAATTATCATTACAGATGGGATATAGGCAAGATAATTATTGTGAAAGTAAAAACCTGCTGCACTAGAAATATATAGTAAAGAACCTATTGCACATCCAAATCTTCTTGCGGACCCATGTTTAGGTATTTTTCCAAGCGGTAAAATAAGACCTACTGAATATTTATATAAATAATCATAAAAACTCGTAGAACCTAAGGCTCCAATAGTTGTTAGCAAACCCAAACCAAAAAGATAAGAAGGTGATTTAAGCAGCACCCCGATTAAACCAAGCAAACTACAAGCAAGAGGAGTCCATCGGATAAGAATATCTATACTCTTATGATTTTTTATGTCTAAATCTGAATAACCTTGTATCAGGATTAACTTTCTAGTTAACTCTTTCATCTTTCAACTCCGTTTAACAGTATAATAATTATACAAAATACTTTTAGTTTTCTCAATGCTTGTTCCTAATATTTTCTAATTTTTAGTTTTAATCTGCAAATTCCCTGTTATCCTGAGATGCATTTGAATCAAAGATCTCTATAAACTTCTTCATATTGAAAGTTCCAACTACAGTCCTTCTTTTTAATGTGAATGGATTGCTATTCACGGTGTTCCTATCCCATTGTACTGTTACTGCCGCTTTATAACCAGTTTCTTTAAGCATCTCGATAACTTCGCTGTTATAGGATCCATAAGGATAAGCAAAGTAATAGACTTTTTTAATCAGTTTCTCTTCGACTATTTTTTTTGATTCCGAAAGTTCGAACCTGACCCTTGCTCTGTATTTTTCATCCGATTCCCCATTAATTCTTCTGCCAAGGTGCGGATGCGTGATAGTATGCGACTCTATTTCAACCAAACCTTCTTCATGGAGCTTTTTAATTGTTTCCCATTTCATTGCCGTCTTGTCGAGTTTTACAGAATTTACATATAAAAAAAGCACTGAGGGCATACTATATTTCTTCATAGCAGGATAAGTATATTTGTAAAAGCATTCATCAGCACCATCAAATGAAAGGATCACAGCATTTCTATCATATTCTTCTTTTGTTTCTAGCCGCTTTGCGAAATCCGAGAATTTTACCACCTTAAAATTCTTAGAAATGTATTCAAGTTGTTTCTCAAAACTTTCAAGAGGTGTTACCAGCGCCAGGTCGCTTGCTTTCGTGAATCTTACAATACTGTTTCTTTTGATTTCGGCTTCCGGCATTACAATATGATAACTTAAGATCTTAACCCATTTTGAACTATTTGTTACCTTTAAAGTATTTTCTTTAGGCAATTTTGGCATCATTTTTATTTCATGGGTGATAACATTTTGTTCCGGTGTTATTTCAGACTTGCTATTGGCATTTTGTTTTTCTTTTGTTTTAGACTTTTCCCCGCAGCCTCCAGATGAAAATATCAGAATTATACCTGCTATTAAAACAAATATTATTCGTCTTTTTTTCATTTTAATCCTTTAAGGCATTGTTTCATTAGTTTAATACAATTTCTTATTAATTAAAAAATATCTAACAACCCATATCACCAAAATTATTAACCCAAATGAACAGACAATAGCTGCCCCTGTAGGAAAATCATACATCGCTGACAAATAAAGGCCTATAAGACTGGCTATTGTTCCTATTGACCATCCTATAATCAACCTGGCTTTCAAATTATTCGTTATCATTATCGCACATACGGCAGGTACTATTAAATATGAAAAAACAAGAAGAACTCCGGCGATTTCTACGGATGATGTTACTACCACGCCAAGCGAAGCGTAAAAAAGAAAATCCCACCACTTAACGCTGATCTTCCTTCTTCCAACTTTCTCTACACCGTCTGATACGGCAAAAAAGTATTTTCTATAAACAAAATGGAATACTCCGATAATGCTGTACAACACCAGCATTTTCATTATATGTGCTTCTTTGACAAAGAGTATATTTCCGACAAGCATGTCTTTTAAATGTTCTGATTCCATAGGAGCCTTGGAAAGAACAAGGATAGAAGCAGCTGCTGTCACGGCATACACGATACCTATGATCGCTTCCTGCGGAACATCCTTTTTTCTTAATCTTGTCAAAGCAAAAATCGTCGCACCAAGAAATGTAAATATCATTGAGACGATATAAGATCTCATACTATGTAGTTCTATCCCGAATAAAAAAGCTACAACAGCGCCTAATGCCGCGATCTGTGCCAGGGCAAGATCCACAAAGATAACTTCTCGTTTTATTATATGCATTCCGAGGTAGGCATGTATTCCGGTCAAAACAAGGCATGCTAAAAATGGCAACAACATTAATTGTAACATATCCTCTCCTTTATCACACTTTTATCCTCCAGCGTCAGCTTTAGCCAGCGCTGGAGGACTCCAGATAATATTACTTGGATAACGCTTCTGCAATTTTGTTTATATCGTAGTCAAACATCTCCAGGTATGATCCTGTACCGCTTACCGCTCCAACGGATGACGCTATAACAATATATTTGATTCCGGTATCTTTAGCTATCTTCTCGGCTTCCCTGATATCATAAAATGGCTCAACCAGTATTAATTTGACTCCATCTGCCTTGATCTTTTCCTCAAGAGCCAACACATGCGAAGGTGAAGGAGCCATACCGGGTTTTGGTTCGATAAAACCATCAACGCTAAGATTAAAATCTTCCGCAAAGTATGGCCAGCTCTCATGGTAAGTTACTACCTTTGTACCGGCAAAGGGCTTTAACATTTCTTTCCATTTTTTTATATTCTGATCAAGCTTCGAAAGATAATCGTCGTAATTCTTTTTGAAATACTCAGCGTTCGCAGGCTGTAACTCTATCATCTCTTCATAAATACTTTTCAATATTATTTTACCGTTATCCGGAGAGATCCAATAATGGGGATTGCCGTAGATATGAATATCTCCCATGCTCGCGTCGACTTTCGCCGGCACATCCAGCTTTGGTACGTTGAGTGAGACATCCAGATAACCTCTACTCCCGATCATTACTTTTGAATTTCTTGCCGCATCCGCAAGGCTTTTCGCCCACATATCAAGATCCATTCCGACAACAATCAGCATATCCGCATTCTTAATATTGATAACCATTGAAGGTCTAGGCTCTATGGAATGCAGGTCCTGGTTTCCTTTGGATAAGCAAATGATATTGACCTTATCTCCTCCTATGTTTTTTGCAAGATCTGCGAGATCGGTAGTTGTTGCTACAATATTCAACTTCTGTTCGCAGAAAGAATATTGCAACATCAAGAACAAAACTAGGAACACACATGTAAATACTTTAGATAATCTTTCCATGATTCAACCCTCCTTAATTTAATGGATGGGTATGAGGACCCATTCCAAAAACCGCCTGAATGAAAACTTCATGTACTCCGGACTCCATATTGTACTCATACTGGACCCGTAGTTTTGTCATTTCCGTTATCTTATCCGTAAGGATAAGCGATATAGCAGATTTTCTCTCATTATCCGGAATAGGATTATCCGACAAGTCATATCTGGCTCCAAATTCCCAATATTTATCAGGCTGGTAACCAGCGTAACTGTAGAATCCATATCTTTGCAATTCTCCGGTCGGGAGGGTTCTATCAAGGTTTAAGAATTCACTCTGAAAAATAAACCTTTGGCCGCTTGCAGGCCATAATAAGTAGGTCAAGTCCAATCCATATATCTTTGCGTCATCCTGGAATTCGTTGTAATGAGAACCATTGCCTGAAACCACGCTTAATCCAAATTCCAGTTCAGAATCATCCGTGAGAGCAAAAGAGGTATATAGTCTCGAAGAAAGGACTATATTTGCCATGGAAAAATCATCCGGGCCCTGGTTGGGATCAGCCAGCATTCTCCAAGCGCCAAAGTCTATCTGTAGGAAAAACGGCAGCGGGAGAAGATAAGAAAGATTTCCTCCTTCTCCGGTCAAACCATCCGCGCCAAAGAAATTATTCAGGACCATAGGTTGATCTACATAAGCCCACTCGTGAGAATGGACCCTGTTTATCTTTCCAAAATCAAGATGGAATTTTCCGGTTTTTAAACTTAGCCCTTCTGCTACTCTCTGGAAAATCAGATCCGCTTCTTCAACTGCCCCTTGAAAGCTGCCATCTCCTCTATCGAAGGAGATAAAAACGTCAGCTTTAATTTCCGGAGCAACATATCCCTGTATTCCTAGTTCGATCTCATCTATAAACACTGTATTATTGTCCAGCGCATTCTTATCTGTAGATGAAAATCCAATCATATTTCCAACTAAACTGATATCCGGAAGATTAATCCCTGCAGATTTGGTGCTAGAATTATTTACAGCTTGTTCCTGCGCAAATACTGAAAACGATAAAACAATTATTAACATATAAATTATTTTTTTATGCATGCAGATGCCTCCTATTTTATTTGTCTAAAACTAACGACTAGTCAAAAACAGGCGGCGCATGAGATGGCGGAAGGAAAAAGAAATTTCCAATAAAAGAGAATCTTTTCTTATATATAACTTTTTCAAGCACAACAGATAAAGTTATCAAGAAAAAGAATGTTATCAGAGTGGAATTATTAATAGCAAAAACATAAGCACAAATAGAACAATGATCTTTATCTTTGCAGTTTTTTTCATTTTCAGAATGAAAATGATTCGACGCAATTATTCCCGTAACAAGGAAAAAAGCAGCGACCAGAAAGATTATGGACTTTTTAAGATTATTCATTTTATTTTTATCATTATAGTATTAATCTCTATCCTTTATAAACATCTAAGTTCGCCTAAGAATTGCTTTTTATCCACCTCTAATCTGCTTTAAAATAATAGCTATTTCTTTCCAGTTCCCCATACAGCGTCTTCCAATCGAATTATTCCCTTTTCAGGCCATTTGAGCTTTTCACCATTTGCATGTAATATGCCTGTAAAAATACCAGATTCTGTCCATTCACCCGGGGTCTTCTCTCCTTTTTTTAGAATGATAACTATTGAATTAAAAAATGTCGGCGGTGTACCGGTGCAGCAACCATCCCACCAATACTTCCCAACAATAAGCTTTTGTGGATCCCTTGTCCTTGCCACAATATAAGCCTCAACAGTAACTAATTTGCCGTCTGCTTTTGTAATGACTTCCGGGAATGTTTTAATATCATGGTAATCTTTCCAACTATTCATTTTGGCAAGCTGTTCCTCAGTAGGACTGAGATCTTCAAGTGCTTGGAAATCAAAAACCAGGTATTTCGCCGGAACATCAGAAACGGATAACTTGTCCTCAGGTTTTTGCTCAGAGGCCAACTCAACTTTGGTTCCCTCAAGCCGATAAACATACCCGTCGGCAGGTTTAGGGTCGATGAAGAATTTCCCTGTTACAATTACTGACTTATTTCTCTCTATCTTTACAGGATTATTCATCTCCACAAAAACGTATTGATTAAACTGAGGTTTTGGCCCATAGCAGCAAGTTTGCGTACTCCTGAGCAAGCAGAACTCTTTAATGTTTTGTCCCTCTTCCAATGGATACATGAACCCTGCTATTTTAACGACTTTACCATCCATTAGTTGAAGAGGTTGCGGCGGTTTTGAAGAACTGTTGCCGCTATAGTCCCATGCCCCAAGAGACGAAAATCGTAGTACTGATACATTCTGACTTCCGAGAAGCTTTTCCATAAGAGTTTGAGCAGACGCTTCTTTGAACTGTCCAATCGTTGTCAGAAGCAAGGTCAGAAATAATATTATTTTTACTTTTTGCATAGACTTTTTCCTTTTTTATATTATACTGATTCAATCCCTGTCGTAACCTTCCGGATACTGAATAATCAAAGGCTGCCATTTGTCTTTAAAGTAGATTTTTCCGACAGCCTGAAATGTTTTTACTTCCTTAAGCCAGTCCGCGCTTCCTTCAAAGTGCGAACAATCGCCCTTTTTCTCTCCTGCAAGATTTAAAGGAGACGCAGTAAGAAACAGTTCTTTATTCGAACCGTCAGGAAGAAAAACGGATAATGCGATTTTATCAGCTTTTACTCGTACAGATCTATTTGTATCAGAACCTCCTCCTACAAACCATCCTTCAAGCTTATCATCCAGGATCTTTATTTCAAAATGACCGTTCTCGCACTGCGTTATCGCGTTAAGCGACCCTTCGTGGTACGCTTTATGCTTCCCTTCGGTTTCACATTTTTGCTGACTGTCTTGCTTTGAGGTTAACAGCAAAAAGCTAAGAACAATCACAACAACAGCAAGTGCTGCAATAAAAATATTCTTCTTCATAACAAACCTCCATAAATATTTTTATGATACTGGAAGTAAATTTTTTAAAACTCCCATCCGGTAAGCCTGAATAGCAGGAATAAGCCCGGTAAGCATCCCGATAATGAACAATGACGGTAAAAGCAGATAATCAATAGATGAAATGTAAAAGGCTGAAAATTGTATTCCTGTTTCTGACTTCATCTGCTCAGCGCCTATTCCTACAAGAATGTGCCCGAATATCAATCCTAAAACGCCTCCAATTATGCAAATTATCAATGCCTCAGACAGGACTAATCCAAAAACAGTTTTTCGGGTTGCACCAAGGCACCGCATTATTGCCATATCCCTTCTTCTTTGCCTTAATGCGGATAGTAGAGCAACAAACAAGAACATGCCTGCTAAAACCAGAACCATTATAGAGACAGCAATGAAAACATAATCAACCCAGCCTATTATGGAAAAAAGTCTAGGCAATACTTCTCTCGGAACAACCAACTGAGCATCTGCAGATTGATCAATATTGAATTTCAGATCCTGTACTCCCGGATGCATGGCGCCATTTCGTATCCGTTTAAGTTTCAAATACGCTCCGCTTATCTCCCTGTTTTTCTCGTCATTCGCCATTTTAGCAGTTGCCGCGCCGTGGCCTTCTAGGCCATAGAAAGTAGTGAGCGGGAAATAGATCGCACGGTCATGGGGAGTTCCGGTCGGAGCAAGTATCCCGACAAATACAATAAAATCATTCATATGTATCGGGTCTCCCGACTTTATGCCGCAAACAGGATTAAAGGTCTGGCCGAGTTTAATGTGCAGCTTTTTAGCAACTTCCCATCCTGCTACAGCTTCTTTTGCGGCATTAAAGGGCCTGCCTTTTCCACCTTCTTTTTCATCAAAGGAAAATTTGTGCCCCGGCAGGTATTCAAAATCCGTCAGGAATCTCCGGTCTATCGCATTCACCCTATATCCGGCATAAGAATGCCCGGTACAAAAAGGAATAGCTTCAACAACTATAGGATTTTTCTCGACTTCTTTCATGTAAGACCATTTTATCTTACCGGGCATTTCTTCAATATGATACACCGCATTTAAGACGATCTGAAGCGGAGATCCTTTCGGACCGAGTACTGCATCAACTCCTGTACCTATCTCAGTAAATGTCTTATGTGTCTGCTCTCGTAAAGAAAAGACAGCAATAAGCATTGCAACTCCAAGCCAAATGCTCACTACTGCGAGAATGGAAGAACCTATATGCTGCCTGATGCTGTTAAATATTATCCGCCAGAAGCTCATAAATGCACCTCCGCAGTATTTAAAATCCTGTTTAGTTTCTTGAAATCTACGGTACGCTCAAATTGCGATACCATATCCATATTGTGGCTTACAATAACCAGAGAACATCCATACTCTTTACAGATTTCTTTAAGAATTCTGATGATCTCCACAGAATTATGAGGATCAAGAGATCCTGTAGGCTCATCAGCCAGGATAAGCTTTGGCCTATTGGCAATAGCTCGCGCGACTGAAACCCTTTGCTGTTCTCCGAAAGAAAGCTGGTATGGACGTCGTTTTATCTTTTCGCTAAGGCCCACCTGCTCGAGAAGTTTCTTTGCAATCGTATGGTCGGACTTGCCCGGAGAGAAGGTCATGCCAAGCAGAACATTCTCCATTGCAGTGTAACCCTGCAATAGATTAAAAGTCTGAAATATGTAACCTATATTTTTTGACCTGAAATGGTCCCTCTGGGCTTCTCCCATATCTTGAATGAATTCTCCGCAAACTTTTACACTTCCGCGTGTAGGCTGAAGTAAGCCTGACATGATATGCAGCAGCGTGGATTTCCCGGAACCTGACGGTCCAAAAACAGCTATTTGTTCTCCTTCATTTACATCAAACAATGGAATATCAAGAACTTTTGTTTTTTCTGACCAAGTCTCATAGATCATTTCAATATTTTTCATTTCTACAATCATATTAGTATCCTTTGAAAGAATATTTACTTTAACAAGCAACACCCGCCAAAATATAATAACAATTATAATAAATGCAGAAAATATAGCGTTATCAGAAGTTGAGATTAATTATTTGTTAATACTTTGGAGGGGCTTGCGAGAAATGATAAAAATAATGGTTTGAAGGATTGAGAGAAAGTTTTACAATAAGCACTTGAAAGACTAACGCCACAAAGACTGACACAAAAACAACCGCAACAAATATTGTCGAGCTCATTAATTGAATAAAATTACAAATTGAACATTCTTTTTTAACAGGAAATCCGACAGGATGATTTACATAGGAATGATCATGAAAATGAAAAAAAGAGAAGATTAGCATTGCGGAAAATACTAAAGCAGTCAAGATCAATAATGCTTTTTTAACTGTTTTATGTCTAAATATTTCACACATGTAACATTATACCATAAAACTCTTTTATTAAACTAACAATATAATATCACTAATAGAAATATCAAATGCCCTGAATTCTTTTTTCAATTCATTTGACAATTTTCATCTTTTTACCCTTGTTTCTTTATCCTTTTTATTATTCTTATTCAACCTGTTTATTTACTTTTCTTTTTCTCTTTTTCTTTTATTTTTGCTCTTATTTCTCTTACTTATCTTTACCCCTACCAACCCTAAAAACAACCGCACCCACACCTTTATCCTTATACTTCTTAGATTCCCAACCCCAACCACTAAAACACACATCATTATTATGTCGTTGTGTGGGTGGGGTTGGGAATTTTCAGCAAAGCTGAAAGTATAGAGCGAAGCGAAATACCAAGAAGTATAAGGCTTTTTAAAGGTGTGGGTGCGGACATCATATATCCACTTACCAAACCGCCTTGGTAACGTGAATCGATTCACGGCTTAGAAATTCTCTGATTCTTTATTGGCTTTTATAACATCTATGCCTTGAGCTTGCAGGTTTAAATTGCCTTCGAATAGCTCCAGTTTCTTTTCTTTCGGGTCATACATTGGTTCCCAGCAATGCCGGAACCCCGGCTTGTTACCGTCACCTTTCATTATGTCTGCTTCAAGAAGGGTCTTAGTTCCCAGAATACTTGCCTTAAAGGTAAAAGCATACTTGCCCGGGAACCTGTTCCTTGCTCTGTCCTGCAGCCAGTTGTAGTACTTAACCATCTTTGCCTTCGTACTACAAACAACAAGGACACTTTCAAATGGGTACATATATTCAATATTTGACAAGACTTTATAATATCTCTCTTTAAAATAGTCCTGCCTGATATACTCCAGAATAAACGGCCTCCGGAAATTCTCATTTGAAACTAAAAACCGCCCGTCCGCAACGCGCCGATTGTTAGTCCGGCTTCTATTCTGAATTTGTTTATTGAGATCACTGGCAAGTTCATAGTCGCTAATCCATTCTGAGATTTTCAACCTACTGTCATTCTCTATAACAAGCCTTAAATCCACGACATCCAGATCGTGGTATTTACCTGAGAGAGATAATCGTGGAGGTTTGAATCTCTGGCCGGTATAGAGTCCCTTATCTTTGAGAAGCTTCATTGCTTCCGTGGTTAGAGTATAAACATATTCAGCTGTTAACGTTTCTCTTTCCTTGTTCAGATATACAAACTTTGACAGTTTTAGAAGGCGGATAGCACACGTATTATATGCTTTAAAGAATTTGTAATTAATCTGAGAGGCCGTACATCCGCGGCAAGATAAAATAAACTTAAATATCCGGATGTCCCTTTCCTGTATTTCAGCATTCTTGAATTTCAACGGCATTATCTAGGTCTTCTCGGCCTGCTGACTGTCCCAGGTTCGTCATCATCATCTTCTTTGATTCTTCTCATTCTGGGAATATCTCTCGAAGGTTGTTCTGGAATATTCTCTTCGAAAGAAGAGTCAGTCTTTGAACGCTCCTTGGGCTTTTTAACTCTGTCCGCATCGTAGTTTAACTCCGGAATATTTAAAAGTTTATGTTGAAAGTGCCTGGTACCGTCATCATCGACAGTTCGAATGATTGCAATACCGGGTTTGAGTGTCTTTAGATCATTAGGGTGCTTAATAAACTCATCAACATACTTTGTGGAGTAGCCCTTCTGAGTTGATCCCTGAAAAGCACCGCCACTTGCATAGTTATATGTTTTTTCGATGACTTTCTTTGTACCTATCAGTTTCGAAAAATACTCTGCTGACTTTACATTATCAAGATTGAAGATAATCTTGTTTCTGGTGTTTGTAAGAATTATATTCTCAAACGATTCACTTATCGACGTAAGGTCGCCAAGGCTTTGGTGTCCGATCATTATTCCAACTTTAGCTTCTCGAGCTTTATTTATCAAGTCGGCAAACTGAGGAAACACAATGTCTTTAAATTCATCAAGGTAAAGGAAATACCCTTGTTTCTTGTCTTGATAGTACCGTTTTGCTATAACATTCTGCAAATCCATCAGCGCAAGAATCGCAATAGCTTTGTAATCGCTCGTATAGAGCTGGCTCGAGAGCCCAAAAACTATAACTTTATTTTCATTTACGATCTTTTCCATGTTAATATCAGAGTCGTAAACATTTATCAAGTTCGTCCATTTTGCTGATACAAATGACTGAAGTTTTGTTATCAGGCCGGATAATTGTTTCTGCCTGTCAGACTCAGAAATATCAACCCAATTATTTAAGAAATATTCGGCATCAATGTCGTTAACTTTCTGTTCGCAAAGCATTCTCAGCTTTGCCGGTTTTGTTGCCGCTTCAAGCAGGTCCCGAAAAGTAATATTTTTGCTATACGAAAATAACAGCCTGACTAGAGATTGTATAAATCTTTTTCCGATGTCTTTATAGTACTGCTCCCCTCTTTCAGTTTCAGGATATAGCGCACTACAAATCCTGTTAGATATCTGATCCGGATCATCTCCGGCCAGAGGGTTATAAGTCAACGACTTGGGATCCCCGATATCAAAATAATAAAAATCATCATCGCGCCCGGCTTGTTGAATATAGCTTGCTATTTGCTTACGCATATTGCTCTTAACATCCAGGATAAAACAGCCTGCCCCGCGCTGTATATCCTGATAAATGCTCGGATAAAAGGCATATCTGGTTTTACCGCTTCCGGTAGAACCGATAACTTGAGTATGCAGATACCGGCTGTTTTCTGACATGCAAACGAACTGATTCTTTCTAATCCAGCGCCTCCGTTTGGCAAGGATTAAATAGAATTTCCCGGGATTTTTCACTTTATACCGTCTATTTAAGGCCGTACCAAGACCGGCTTTGTTTTTCATGTCCCAGAAGACGAACAGTCCAAAAACAATAACAACAATGAGCATAACAACAGGGAAAGCTATCGAATCTAGTGCGTTTATATTAAACATTTTAGACTCCTTTAATTTCTTTAAGAATTTCTTCGAGTTTTTCTCTTACTTCTTCTTTGTTGTCTTTACTGATGATAAACTTGGCTTTAAACTTATACACTTCGCCGACCTTCTTAAAATTTATATTTACCGCAAACCTGTTCTTTTTCTTTGTAACAGCTGACTTAGGTCTATTTTTTTCCTTTTGAACAGCATCTCCGACTTGATTATCTCCTTTAAGTATCTCTGCAATTACATTTTTAGTATTCTGAACACTTAAATCCTTTGATTTTGAAATTAATTCTTCTATTTGCTTATCGCTAAGTTTATCCTGAACATTTGCGAGCGCATTAGCTTGTGAGAAATTTATTTGATTTGTCTTTAATGCTTCTCTAATAGACTCTTTCGAATCATACACTTTCTGGTAAAGGGAAATTATGCTATGCTTCTTGCCTATGTCAGCGGCAACTTGAGTGACCGTTTTTCCGCCCTTTACAAGCTTCACAACCCCCTGAATTCTTTCCCAGTCGGTAAGATCCTTACGCGCTTCGTTTTCTATCAAGGCAATAGTTAGAGCTTCTACTTCTTGAATATCTTTTTTTATGAAGGCTTTAACAACATTTATTCTTAGTTCGCATATTGATTGTGTCCTGGTAAATCCGGAGATTATAATAAACTTATCGTGCCCTTTCATTTGAAGCAGAACAGCAGGTGTTTGCTGGCCTTTTTCCTCAATGCTTTTTTTAATTTCGCTTATATCGTGATCGGGAAGCCTCATTTGAAACCGTTTATCACTTTGGTCTATATCACTGATTGGAACCTCATAAACAACGCTCTCCAGAAAGTTTCCGGTAGAATTTTTTGTTACTTCGTACTGATTTTTTGTCAGAGCATTTGTACTTGTTTCTGCAAAAGTTTTGTTTGCAGGATTATTTCCGCTTCCAAAAAGTATATCTTTTATGTTCCTAGTTTTGTCATTCATTAAACCCCCTTTTCGTACTTTTTAATTCTTTCCAGTAATTCTATTGTGAAATCTTTATACGCCAGAGCCGCCGGACTCTTGCCGTTTGAATAGTACAACGGCCGAGCATCAACAGTAGATTGCTTAACGACCGTACTAAGTGGAATTGCTTTTTCAAAAATCAATTCGTCATACACATCGGCCAAGCTCTTAATTATATTTCTCATGGCTTTTGTTTTCGAGTACATCGTTATCAAAATTCCTAGAAGTTTTGGATGTACCTCGCTTGCTTTTTTTACTTCATCAAACATATCCAATAATTGTTTAAGCCCCATGATTTCGTATTGTCCGGGGAAGAACGGTATCACGATGTAATTCGCAGCAAGAAGAGAATTCATGGAAAAAATACTTTTCTGAGGAGGCGAGTCGATAAAGATATAATCATACTCTTTGTCAACTTCCTTAAGCTTCTGATGAAGTATTAATTCTCGCCCGAGTTTATCACTCAGAGTAGTGCTTATCTCGTTCATACGATTATCTGAAGCCAAAAGATGAAGCGTTTCAAGCTCTTTGGTATCAAACATTGTCCGCGCTTCCCTTACAGAAGCTTTATTTAAAAGAACCTCAACAATCGTCTTACTTGTTTTATTTGCATTTACATCGTAGATGTTATAGCTCAGGTTTCCGGAAGCATTCCCTTGGGGATCCATATCCACCAGGAGTGTCCTATTCCCGGCAAGCGCGCAGTAGGTGGCCGAATTGACCGCGCTCGTCGTCTTCCCGACCCCGCCTTTGTGGTTATACATGACTATCCTTTTTGCCATTATTTTTCTCCTTCTCTTTTAAAAAAGAGGAACAACAAAGTTCTTGTCTGTTGTTTATATATACAAACTATAAGAACAATATATAAGAGATCAGTAAAACGCCTGATTTCTAAACACCAATTCTGCTTCATTTGCCGGCTATTCACCATTATTTGTAAGCTATTCACGAATATTTGCCGGCTATTCACCAAAATTTGTAAGCTATTCACCAACGGCTTATTTACCTGTTTTCAGCAAATGCATCATATCTAGCTCTTTCATCAATATCGCGATGAGTGTAATATGCCTTATAAATACAGGCATATACGGTGCCACCTTTTTCTGTCATTTCGGCCATAATTTAATACATGTGAATAATGGACATAAATTTGTCAGCTATTCACCAATAATTTGCCGGCTATTCCCCGAGGTATTTGTAGCCTATTCCCAGTAAAACTATTAAACTCATATTTTAACCATATTTCACATATCTCAATTAGCCTTACATATTAAGGCATATTAAGAGCCTTATGTTTCACTATAGAATTAGTACTTTAAGATGTGGCAAACAAAGTCAAATATTTGCCGGCTATTCACCCAATATTTGTCAGCTATTCACTACTTATATCCAAAGGTCCCATCATGCAAACATTGCCTCATAAAACTTTTAAATGTTCTTTCGTTTATCTTTTTTTTAGGCAACCCAAGAATTTTCTTACCAATATCTTCAGCTAAACTTTCTAACTTTTTCATATTTTCAATACTAAGATTACTGATTATCGTGTCGTATTTATTTATATATTCCTGGTCTTTTTTCAATTTTTCTTTCTCATTTTCAGCATTAACGCATTCTTTCTGTATGCCGACTTTTTTCTTTTCCAAGGTATTCATTTCCTCAAACTTTATATTATTATCCCATTTGCCGTTTATTGAATCAGTTATCCAGCCAACAGGACGTTTAATATATTTCTTCTTTTCATTTATAAGGTAACCGAGAACATCTATTGTTTTAAATATTACAACAAGAGACGTAATATTTAATAATGTTCTGGCAGTTTTGGGCTTTAGCTGTCCCTCAAATTTCGGCAATGTATGATCAAATTTATTTATAATATTAATTATCGCGGCATCTATATCCGATTTTGATAAAAAAGGATTATCCGACACTTTGTAGATTGTAATAATTCTCCCCTTTCCGTCTTCAGCATGTTTATTATAAAAGAAATTCTTTAAATATCCCGTAGAAATTCTTTTACCAACCAATAGTTTTAGTGCCGGAATTAATTTTCTCAGGCGCAGGGAGGAGTATCCCGGATCATTCATTGCAAGCTTATTATATATTTCCTTATCGCTTGCACTGTAGACCGTTTTATGTTCCAGCTTTTTTTCCAAGAGGTTATACAATTTAATAGCCATTTCGTTATCAAGAGGTATTATTGTTTTTAAAACTACAGGGTCAGAGTATTTATTTATCAAATTCTCTATGACATGAATATTTAATCTAAAGGTACATGCGCAGGTAGGATCTTTGCCTGCAATCTCTGATTCTGAGAGATCCAAATCGTTGATAATATTAAATACTTTTTTATCTCTTTTATTCCCGGACTCTCCGTTCTTTCCTGTAATTTTATATTCATAAGTGTGAATAATTGGAATTAATTTTAATTTATTAAGAGAGCGAACTACAACATCATAATTTCCTCCGCCTCGCTGCCAATCAAATATATGTATAATTTCTCCGACTGTAAAATTAACTGATTGTTCATACGAAACATTAGCGCACTTCCATAAATGTTTTATAATTGACATGGTTTTATAATCAAAAGTATTCAGAACATCGTAATCATTTTCACCAATCTTAGTAAGCGGTATTGTAACCGTTTTTTTAATTAACTTGCCTTCCGGATCCATATACTCTATTTTTCTGACGAAATCCTGTTTCTTGCTATTTTTATCGTTAACAGAAGCAAAGTAGGAGGAGAAGGACACATTTCTATCGATTTGAACTAATTCATTTTCGCCTACAGAAGGGAATTGGATATTTGAGAGACTTCTTGTTTTACTTTGTTTTTCCATTGCTTTCTCCTCACCGTGTGACTGATTTGTGTCCAAAATCATCATAAAAGGCCTTAATTACGCCTATTTATGACTAATTGAGACACAGTGAGGTTTTAGAGAATTGATTATTAACTCAAACTTACTAAAGGTTTTGAGGAAAACAGCAAGGGATTAAAACATTTTGAGAGGGTGATGTCCTAACCAAATAGACGAATGCGCCTCCAGAGTATTATAACCTCTGTAAGGGTTTTCTTCAAGTTCAATTTTGAGACAGTCTATAATACTCCGACTCTGCCAATTTCTTGCCATAAAAGGCATCAAAACAACTTAAACGGCGAAAATTGCTACAATGTTTTGGGGCAGGTATTCCTGATTTAGTGGACTACTCGTTAACAAGATCTCTAAGCTATTTCGCAACATTTTTGTACAATCTGTCTGTCCATCTTGATATCGGCCCGCACCAGATGACCAGAGCAAGGCCTGTCAGAATATTCATCCCTGAAATGATCAGGTTATGGGTAGAGCCATATTTGAATTCCGATATAAAAAGCATAATTGTGTTGGCAAACAAATATATAATATCAAACAGCAGGTATATTCCCGCCGCAAAGAAAACGGCCTGCTGAAGACCGTTTCTTCCTATGCCGATGTTGATTTCCATATTCTCGTGTTCTTTCACTGCAAACGCAGCAACTTTATCCGATCTCATTATAAGCACAAAGAATGCTCCTAAAATATATGCTACCAAGAATATGGCAATCCCTATGTACATAGGGAGACCCAGGTCCTTGGTTCCGGAAAATGTAGTACTTAGCATTGGCACAAACGATATAATTGAGACAAGCCCGCTTATCCCGAAATACAGACCCATTATCTTCGAGACTATGCTTATCAATTCCCTTTTATTCATTTTATCCTCCCTACAATTGTTCTGTTTTAATTCTTAAGTATTCTCATACTATTCGGGTTTTTTATACCCGTTCGATGAGTGGAGCCGTTCAAATTTCCATTAAAACTATCATTTTATAGCATTATTTAAGGTTTAAGCGCAAGTCCATTGGTCCTATGCTTGGATAAGGCTACAAGGTTTTGGGGCAAGTTTAATATAATAACTATTTCGAATCTAAGGACAAGATAATAGGCACATTCCTATTATCTTTTAAAACTATTTATCAGTTTATCAATCTCCCCAATATGCAACTTAAAATGAAGCAGATAATCAATAATCATTGCCTTTAATGACACTTTTTTATTGAGTGCAGTAATCCATTCGTTGTCTAATTTATTTATATTGACCCTTTCAATCACATGAACAATATGAATATTGGAATATTTCCATAACGGAATTAAATTATGCCATTTTTCTGTTTGATAACTCTGAATCTTAACCCATCTATCATTATTATCAAGACTCGAATAGTCCGGATAAATCAAAGGACTTGATTGATACTGTAAATGAATCATCCTATGTGTATTATTGGAAGCTGAATCAATCATATGTCCAACAATTTCCTTGATTGACCAGCTTTCGTTATTTTGCCTGAAGGTTATTATACCCTCAGAAAGAGTCAATAGTTTCGGTTCCCATTCATCAATTAAACTTAATAGTTCTCGACTGTTTTTCAAAAATTCATTCATTTTCTGCCCCTGACAAATATATTTACAATGTATTGTATAATTTAAGATCGGGAATTACAACAAATTAGGACAGGATAGACTCTGCCAATTTCTTGCCAAAAAAGGTATCAAAAACAACTTAAACGGCAAAAACTCGTACAATGTTTTGGGCAGGTCATTTATATCTCCCATAAAATCCCCATCCTTAGAGATAAGTACAAAGTACTATGTACAAAGTTGGAAGTTGATATTATTCGGTAATACCGGAACAGAACTTGTACTTTGTACTTTTAGAACTTAATGTTTACCGGTTGATGCTTGATGCCAGATTCATAGGTCGCGTTACAGACCAGCATGGCCTTTATGCCTTCTTCGCCGGGAATAGGAATCGATTTGTTGTTCAAAACCGCGTCAGAGAAAGCTTCTACATAATCTATCCTTGGAGAGATCCAGGGATTTTCCATCTGTGGCAGCACAATGTCGTTCCATTTGTTGACCTCAAGACCTTCAAAAGGTTTTGAGACATATATCTTGAGTGGTTCGCCGAGGATTATCTGGCCTTCCGAACCATAGATCCTGTTCAGGTTATCGCCGCCGCCGAATGCTGTTGAACTTGTCTGCATCAAGCCTATCGCGCCGTTCTTATAACGGAGTGTCGCGACCAGCATATCTTCGACCTCGACCTTGGTTGCGAAGGTGTCATATTCGGAGTAAACTCTTTCCGGTTCCATATCCGTGATGGAATAGAGCATATCAATGAAATGACTCACGCCCATGATGAGCACGCCGCCGCCGCTCTTTGCTTTGCTGGTTCTCCAGTCGGTTGTTACTGCTTTTGTCCAGCCCTGGGTCCAGTAAGACTCGGGTTTATATCCGACCTGCTGAATAGTGATATTAATAACTTTTCCGATAGCGCCTTTTTTGAGCAATTCGCGCGCTTTTGCAACCATAGGCCAGTATCTTAAAATATATGCAACAGAAAGTTTAACTTTTGCTTTCTTGCAGGCTTCTATCATTTCCAGCGCGTCTGCGCTATTTGTTGCTATCGGTTTTTCAATTATTATATGCTTGCCTGCTTTTGCTGCCTCAATGGTTATTGATTTATGAAGGAAGTGGGGGACAGAGATGATAACAGCATCTATATCTTTTCGTGCAAAAACTTCCGCAGTCGAGGTCACGAAATCGACATCGTACTTCTTTGCCAGTTGCTCGGCGTTTGCCTTATTTACATCCATCACGAGTTTTAGTTCAGCGCTCTTGGACTTTGTGATGCCTTCCGCTTCCTGTACCGCAATATCACCGCAACCTATTATTGCAAACCGCAATTTGTTCATAGTGCCTCCTTTGAATTTTTCTCCATTTCTTTCATTGCAACATAGTATTAGTAGCATTGGTCAAAAGTTCAACGGTTCGTTATAGCCCGTTCAACACAACGCCAATGACCAAGGTACAGGGTTGCCTTTGCCTATTTTTTACTTAATATCTGACGCTATTATTACTTTTTTATTCTTTTCTTCCGATTTAAAAATAACTTTTTGGGTTAAAGTTTTTCCGTCCGGCATTGTAACGGTTATCATTTGGTCGCCGTAGTAAGCATGGCAGGAATAGTACCCCTTATTATCCGTCTTTCCCTTTTCTTTTGTCCACCATTCATCGTAGACCAGTTTCCGGTACATCTTCGCGGCCGGGGACGGGGTGAAATCTTTTTTATATATAGCAGCTTTGGGCCTCCAGTGCGCGCCTTCCCAGAAACCCCACATTAGAATACCTTTTACCTGCTGATAAGCGAAGCATATCCTGTAAAGGGTTTCCAATCCTTCCGCTTTTACGCGTTCATTAGTCGAGTCAATATCAAATTCGGTTATTTTTATAGGAAGATTGAATTTGGAAAGAACATCAAGAGATCTTTCCACGAGGAACGGATTTATTGCCCCGCTAAAGTGACCCTGTATACCGATACCTCCGACGGGCGCACCCATATCTATCAAATGCTGAATATGCGCCGCGTATTTATCTTCCATGTCTTTATTTTTCATTATATCGTAATCATTAACATAAAGTACCGCGTTCGGGTCGCTTTTATGGGCAAGTTCAAACATTTCCTTCCAGATACCTTCTCCCAGCCTGTCCTTATAGAAACTCCCATGCATCATCTCGTTATCAACATCATATTCACATATCCTTCCTTTGTATCTTTCTAGTAATCCCGCCGAACGCTTTATTACAGCTTGCTTTAATTCTTCCTTGTTCAGGTTTTTTATCCATTGTTGTACATATTGTTCGACTTCCCAGAAAATACAATGGCCCCGCATGATTATGTTATTCTTTTCGCACCAGGAAAGCACCTCATCGGCCTCTTCATAGGTAAGTTTGCCTTTTTCCTTTTCTGTGCTGTACCATTTGAGCGCATTTTCATGGACCGCGCTGTTAAAATTCTCTTTTACAATATTCAGGAATTTTTCGCGGGTTTCCGTATCGTACTTAAACACGCCGGTAGGTAAAGAGGTGCCGAACCAGAATTCGTGCCGCTCCTGGTCTACATTTATTGCGGCATCCTTTACGGGCCGGCCGTCCCTGTCAACTACGGTGATTTCAATTTCACCCATCCTTATTTTTTTTGTTTGTTCTTTGATTTTTTCCATCAGGAGCTCCTTCTTTTCCGCCTGGCTTTTTTCAGGTATTCCCTTGTCGGCAATTTCCCCGGCAAAAATATTTAGAACCGGAATAGAAAGCCAAAGGAATATTATTATATACGCTTTAATTTTCATTAAACATTACTCCGCTTATTTTTGGATTTGAGGGCAGACACATCAATCTCATAAAAGGCGTATTGACATATTCGGTAAATCCGGGCACAGCGGGAAAGTTTTTATATCAGTTTTCTTAGGATGCTCATCCTGTCCGACAATGACCTGTTCATATTTTAATTTGTGAATATTTTCTATCAGAGCCAACAAATATGTTTTTAAGTCTTTCATGATTTTACATCTCCTTTTAATAATATATCATTCGAGAAATCCCGTCTAAATAACCGGCAAATCAGCCATTGCTTTTTGCTTTTTTAACTTACTACTTGATCAATTCCTCGAAGTTGAAAGAAGGCTTGTAGCCCAGGTCTTTTTTGGCCAGGGAAATATCAAAAGCGGAGTATTTACCTTCCGGCGCAATATGATAGATACCGAACTTAATTTTTTGATCTTCCAGGGCAAGTTTCAACATAAGCAGCAAATCATCTATATGGACAAATATTATCCAGGGGATAGCCCCTTTAGCCGGATGAAAAGGATGCTGGGGAAAAACTACCGCAGGCCGGAGACAAATGATATTAAGCGCATGTTTATCCGCGTACTCCCTGCAAAGTTCCTCTCCTTTCAGCTTGCTTAGACCGTAAGAACCCAGGGTAGGATTGCAAACCGCGTCTTCTTTTATGGGATAATTCTCGGGACGCACTCCCACGGCACAGACCGAACTGAAATAGATGACTTTTTTAATACCGTTCTTAACCGCCGCCTCAAGAACGTTCCTGGTGCCTTCAACATTAACTTCCATAACATCTTTGTCCGCAGCACCGGGGTGCGCTGAAGGCGTTATTGAGGCCATGTGGACAATTATTTCGCAACCTTCCGAGGCTTTTAAGACCTCCTCAATATTCCGGATATCCCCGAGCGTTCTTGAAAAGGCTTTAATGTCATAATTTCTTCCGAGCTTTTCTATTATTGCTTTTCCTACGAAGCCCGTTGCTCCGGTCAAAAATACTTTTTTCATTTCTTTCTCCCCATCAATTCATCATCCCCAATTTTGTCCGACTTCAGATCAGGGACGACAAAATAGATGCCCTCGCCGTCAGGATCCGGAAATTCGCTCAAGGTCGCAGGAACACGCTCCAAATGGGGCCAGAAATTCTGATCCCCTGCTCCCCAGCCCTTCACAATGGCCGCGACGCCACCGGGACGGACATGTTCGTCCGGCACGATTTCGACCGGCCGGTCGGGATCAACCATGACCAGGCGCGGTTCAAAATCTGGATGCGAAGATAACTTGGGCGTCCGCTTCGGGTTGAGGGTGAATACCTTCGGCCCGTGCATGATGGCAACCCGCCCGACTTGCGACTGCCGGCCGCGCACCCACCGGCATTGCATCTCCAGCTCTAGTTCCACGACATCGCCCTTCTTCCACAAGCGGCGGATCTGATAAAAGTCACCTCCGGGCGCATCCTTCGCCTCCGATCCGTTCAGCCGAACTTTTCCCTGACGACACCAGCGGGGAATACGCAGCCGAAGGGTAAATTCCTTCTCAACGGCCGGATTGAGGACCAGACGGACGTGGCCGGAAGTGGGATAGTCGGTCTCCTGGGAAATTTCGAGTCCGGTTCCGCAGGTCAGCATCATTTTTCCTGAGGAACTGTTATAAAGATTCACCGCCACCCCATCCGGAGTGACATAGTAGATCCAGCTCGAAAGCCGCGACATAAAGCGCCGGAAATTGTTATGACAGCAAAATGTGTCCCCGTTCTTGTCGTAATGCCTCTTGCCGTCGAAGGGGGTATGGTAGCGATTCCGCCGTCCGTCCGGGGAAATTGCGGCAAACATCGCATTGTGAATCGAACGCTCCATGATGTCGCCGTACAGTGATTTTCCCTCAATGCGGAGCAGGGCCTCCATAAACTGATTGAGATAAAATCCGGTGCAAGTTTCGCCTAAATTTTGCAAACCGCTTTGGGTCTGGTGCCAGCACTCGGCCTCGCTGCAAGTGGCCGTGATCACCATACCCTCTTCCTTCAACAAAAACTCCAGCGTCTTGCGGGTGGTTTCGAGAAGCGCTTCCTCGCCGGTCATGGAAAACAGGTTCAACTGGGCAAGGCAATGCCCCAGTTGCGTGTAAGCGTGATTGCCCAGAGAAGAGGGGCCGCATTCTATCTTCGGGCTGTACTCCTTGAGTTTCAAAAAATTAACCGCGAAATCCCGGTACCGGTCGTCTCCCGTCACCTTCGTCAGTTCCAGCATTGCAAAATCGCAACCGAGATTGGTCGCGGGAAACGGAATGAAATCGAGGTGGGGCAGAGAGGGATCCCCATCTGTCATATTGGGACGCAGGGTGGGATCCTTTTCAAAGCCGGCCAGCATATGGTCGGCGAGTTTTATGGCCGCGTTCAAGGAAGGCTTGTTCCCGAAGTATCTAAAGTCCTCCACCAGACCATGAATCAGATAGCCGCGTTCATGCATATCCCAGAGGGCCCGGATATAAAGGGACTTGTCCCGCAGGATGCCGATATACCCCTCCGCATCCTGGGTGGCGATGATGTCGGCAATGAGCTTCTCCTTGAGTTTGCGCAGTTGCTCATGACCCGTTTGGTAGGAGAGCCAAACAAGGGCATTGATAAAATTTCCAATTCCCAGGTAACCCGACACATCCGTGCGTTTCTGTAACCGCTCAAGGAAAGTTTTCTGCACATCCACCTTAAGCAGGTTATTCTCGATGATCTGGAGAATCCTCCGGCCAAATTCACCGGCGGTTTTGACATTCTTGGGATCAAGGGAAGACCAGGCAGTTTGATTCATAATCGGGGATTTCATTTGGGTTGATTTTTCGAGTTTTTCATTTTCTTTAGAGCTATTATTCATTATCTTTCTCCTGTGCTAAAGTTTTGAGGTGCTTACGGTAAATTGCTTCCATGGTCTTAACATCATTCATTGCGTCAGCGACCGTCGAACGGAACGGTGTGCCCTCGCCTTCATTTCTTCATTGGTATCCGTCATATCAAAGCGCCCAACCTATTTATATCATTATTTAAGATTTAAGCGCAAGTCCATCAGACTAACCTCTCTGGATATGGTTACAATGTTTTGGGACAGGTCACCTTATATTCGTTATTTTATCCTGACCGGTGGTGAAAGAATTAACTTAATTTGCATTTTCCAAACGGTTTCAATAATTTTCAAACATTTCCCACTTTCAACATCGTCGGGCTGCCCATTCGGGCGAAGCGGTCCTCCGCACATTATAAAATCATTGCGCTGCGCTCCAGACAATGCCACGCTCTAAGACGATCCGAAAATTTTCATTGGGCCAAGCTTGGTTATCGTGGCCCAATTCCAGACAAAACACGCGGGACTTTCCAAACTTCCGTGTCCAGGCAATTGTATGAATGCAATCCGGCGCTTCCGTGGTAATCAATATTTCACTATCGGGAGCAGCATCTTCCATCTTATACGTTTCATCAATAATGTCCCAGGATTGCAAGCCGGCCGTAATCGGATGTTGGGTGGTGGAAACCTCCACGTGCATCGTGACGTCGTCTTTCGCACCCGCTCCGCCGTTTGCGATGCCGCTGAGCTTCGTCCACAACGGCCACTTTGCGGAAGGCCGCCCGTCCGGATATTTTTGATCCGCATTTGTTTTTAAAGCCGGTTTCAAATTATTTTTCATTTATATCGGAACAACCCACCAGTTCCACATCCGGGAGCTCCTTATATTTCGCAATGTGGTGTTTTCCTATCTGCCCGACACCGATAATTCCTATTCTTATTTTCCTGTTAACGGCCATAAAACCCCCTTTAAAAAAATATTTCCCGCTCTTAACTCCGTGCCGGCGGCTTTTCATATCCGCCAATATTTTTCAAGGTTTACTCTTCAATCTATATCATTTTATAGCATTATTTGGGGTTTAAGCGCAAGTTCATTAGACCGCTTTCAGGGATAAGGCTATAATATTTTAGGGCAGGTCAATTCGACCCTGCCAATTTCTTGCCAAAAAAAAGGCACCCGTTTGAAACTACGACGTCCTTACGAAAATTATTAACCCTTAATTGACCAAAAGAACGGCATTTGAACTCTATATATCGGCAGCATAGTTTGTCTAAATTCATCGGTGCTTACAGGTATCTGTTCTTCTCTAAGATCCTCGGTAAGGCAGCGGTTACCTTTTAACCCGGCAAAAAGTACGGGTTTAAGTTTTATCCTACCGGCGGGAGATATTTTAATTTGAGACACATCCGATACTGCTCTGGCCGGAAGAGAATATATAGGAATTTCTAAACTTGGCCAACCATTTGTCGTACCGGCCTTCAGTCCTTTAAGTCCGTTCTTTCCTGAAAGAGAGACAGCGACCTGATCCACTCCCAGACCTTTTGGAGGGTTTTCCATAGCCATGATAAGCGGTCCGACCGCCAGTGCGCACTTACCTCTTGCCTCAAAACCTGTAAGAAGTAACCGCGGAGCCATTCTCATTTCCACACAAACAGTCTTCTTTCCTTTCCCTTTAATAATCAATCTCCTTTTTTCCTCGGAAACCGGTACTCCGTCCACCGTCATTTTAAGACACCATCCGGGTTTCCGAAGAGCCAGGACCCATGTCCCGAGAGCTTCCACTTCAAGCTCGACCTTCCCGTCTCGCGGAAAATTTGTTTTCTGAGTAATAGAAATATTTTCTGACTTTGAGTTTTCAAAAGTCCATTTTCCTGTACCGTAAAAATTTACAAATACTGTTCCATCTGCGCTAAGTGTGACTGCATAAGTTGGTATTATAGCAAGCCCGCGCTGACCGTTTGTGTGACAACAGGTAACAGGCGCTCCTTCATATTTCTTACTACTTGTTCCCTGCACCCATTTTCTGGGAAATCTTTTAGGACCTGTTATGGGAAGCATATAGGTCCACATACTTCTATCAGGACTTATCGCAGGAAGAAGCTGGTTCCACGCCGCTTCCTCAGCGAGGTCAAGGGCTCTCTCATCTCCGGCAATCTCAAAAAGCCGCAGGTTAAATTGTATCCAGGTAAAAGTCACGCAGGTTTCAACCAAGGCTTCTTCCGGTAAAATTCCCGGCGACATAAAGTGTTCTCTACGGCTCATCGCGCCTGTCGGGTAACGCTGTGTATCGGCCATGCGGTCCCTTGCATCCAGGAGCATCTTTATAATATCTCCCCGCCCCACCGCGTGAGAGTATTCCGTGAGTCCCACAAAACAACTCGTCATTTCGTAGGCTTTGCCTTTAGCAATAAGACTTACAGCTTCCCGTTTCCGAAGTCTTTGCATGAGCCTGGGTCCGTCTTCTTTTTCCCAGGCAGTCTCAACAATATAACGGGCAAAAGTCAGGTATTTTTCTTCCGGAGCATACCTGTATAGCCGCATAATTGCTTCGAGTATTGAACCGCTTGCCAGGCCGCCATGGCTGTCACTTTTGTTGATGTCTTTCTTCCCTATCCCATATTCGGCGGCAACAACATCACCGGCTCTCTTTGCAGCATTAAGCGCTTTAACATCCAGTGTTTCCTCATAGTAAACGAGTAGCGCCAATATGCAGTATTTGTGGACCCAAAGGTCCCAGGTTAATTCATTCAAATTTGATGAATTGTCCATCCAGCGTTTTCCCTTTTCATATGTACCAAGATAACCGTCTCTTTCCTGTTCTTTTATCAACCGCTCTACAAGACTTTTTACCTTTTTTTCTAACGCCTTGTTATCCAGCATCAAGGATGTAGGAATAGAAGCCAGAAGAAATTTCCCGATATGTTCCCCGATAAAAGCCTGGATACCCGGCTTGGCGCGGAATCCGTCCAGAAGAAGATCATCGCTAACCTTCTGGAGATAGTTTTGACAACTATCCTTAAGAATATCTCCCCAGGTTCCCTCAGGCTGAACATTCCGGAAAAGCGGTGTCTTATTCATGCGGATATTTGTGTTCTTCATATTTCTCCTTATGTGGTGGAAGAATTAACTGAATTTGCATTTTCCAAACGGTTTCAATAATTTTCAAACATTTCCCACTTTCAACATCGTCGGGCTGCCCATTCGGGCGAAGCGGTCCTCCGCACATTATAAAATCATTGCGCTGCGCTCCAGACAATGCCACGCTCTAAGACGATCCGAAAATTTTCATTGGGCCAAGCTTGGTTATCGTGGCCCAATTCCAGACAAAACACGCGGGACTTTCCAAACTTCCGTGTCCAGGCAATTGTATGAATGCAATCCGGCGCTTCCGTGGTAATCAATATTTCACTATCGGGAGCAGCATCTTCCATCTTATACGTTTCATCAATAATGTCCCAGGATTGCAAGCCGGCCGTAATCGGATGTTGGGTGGTGGCAAGCTCCACGCGCATAGCGACATCGTCTTTCGCACCCGCTCCGCCGTTTGCGATGCCGCTGAGCTTCGTCCACAACGGCCACTGGGGGTACGACCACAAGGCGTGATGCAGCACGACAATACCTTGTCCGGTTTCGCTCAGATGTTCAATCACGGTTTTTTCTTCACCCTCCGGAACCGGCGTCAGATTGAAATTAAAGAAAACCACCACATCATACGCATCCCGCACCGACTCCGATGATGTTGAAAAATCATAGATGTTTTGGATATAGCAATCGAACGACGAAAAGCCCCTGAACAAACGGTGGAAGTTCGGCACATCGTACGGGTGCCCGCCGGTGATAACGGCAACGGTGATTGGATTCTTATTTTTTTTCATGCGTTTTCTCCCTGAGACTTATTTCGTTATGCCAAATAAAACCGCGCCCTTTAGGGCGGGGATGCCCGCCAAACTGACCGGCGGGTAAGGGTCCGCCTCAGGCGGAAATTTGGCATGAATAATATTAGCTTTCATTCCGAATCAAAATAAACCAGTTTGTTGCTTCGCAATAAGCAAAGCTTTTCTCGAGCCGGCAAAGAAATCAGATCCTGATGCTTCGTATTTTATCCAGATAATATTTGTAATCATCCAGGGAAACATCGGGCGGAATATAGTGATCGGTCAGAGGAACAAAGCCGCCCTCCTTCATCATCGGGAGCTTTCTTTCTATTTCCGCGTCGATTGCCGCCCGGCCCTTGGCGAGCTCTCCCTTGTTCATCCCGCCGTAGATGCGGAGCTTTTTCCCGTATTTTTTCCTGTAGGCCATCGGGTCTGCTTTCCAGGTGCCAATCTCACACGGGAACATGACATTGACTCCCGCGTCAAGCCAGAGGGGAAGGAGCGAGTCAATTACGCCGTCGCAGTCGACTGCATAGAGCTCTATTCCGTAGGAATGAATCTTGCGCGCAATTCTTTCATAGTTGGGCACACAAATCTCCTTGAAGATTGCAGGAGAAATTAACGGACCGCTCTTGCAGCAGATATCCTCCCAGCCATTTACGATATCCGGCTTTAACTTGGGGAGAATAATATCTAAATTCCAGAGCACAAGATCCGTAATCGTATCGCTCATTTCCTTGAGCAGGTCACGGTTATCGTAGGAGATGTAAGCAAGGTTCTCCACTCCGACCCAATTCCTGATCCATCCGATCAACGACCCGACATATACGCTCACCGGAGAATCTGCATCTTTGGCCTTCGCGATGATTTCATCAAAGTTCGCCGGGAAACGGCCCATGTCCGGCTGCAGGCGTTTCTTATACTCATCCCAGCCCTCGCCTTCCGTTCCTTTGAGGGTATAATCTATTAAGTGAGGAATCGAACTGTGACCTTTAGAGTGCTTGGCAATAACACCATCCTCCTGCAGGAATATTTTATATTCAGGGGTTTCTTCAATGACCCTCTCCTCAAACGCCGGGTAAGGGGCAAGATTGATTCCTACAGGATAATATGCCTCTGAAGCGCCAAGGTATTTCGCAATATCTTCGTTCTTTTTGATCCCGGAGGGCAAACCTTCCTTATGCCAGCGCTCCTCGGTCTCTTCCCATTGGTACCAGTGAAGTACCGGCATCCGGTCAAAATTTCTGTAATGCATGATATTATTGAAGAGTTCCCGATTATTCATTATCTTTCTCATGTGCTAAAGTTTTGAGGTGCTTACGGTAAATTGCTTCCATGGTTTTAACATCATTCATTGCGTCAGCGGCCGTCGAACGGAACGGTGTGCCATCGCGCAAACACTGAATAAAATGTTTCATTTCTTCTATGTATGACCAACTCCTTCCATTCTCGGGGAAGAACCGGGAGGTGCAGGGCGCCGCGAGATCGCCACGGTACACTTCGACACTTGCGGGAACATTGCGCAACAGCAAACAGGGAGTTTCAGTCTTGATCCAGCCTTTCTCAAAATATAATTGCGTGTGCTCATTCCAATCATGACATTTCACATTACCTGATTCGATGACCGTGATGATCCCGTTGATTTTCAATACAGTCACGCCGGTCATTAACAACACCAGTTTCGGGTACGGCTGTTCTGCCTGCAGTTCGAAAGTGGCAGACTTGACTTGCACCTGCTCATTTTCAACTCCTAGAAACCATCGCAGAAGATTGATATTATGCGAGTATTTCTCAAGATATCCCAAATAACCCTTTTGATGTTCCTTGGGCAACCAGTTAGGCCAGATGGCTTCCGGAGGATTGGGAACGGTTTCGTTGGTATTCTCCATTGGTGTATTGAGACCCCCTGTCCATTCTCCCGGCATGCCATGATTGCGAACATACTGCAATCGACCCAATTCTCCGGAGGCACGATACTGATCGATCAAGTTCTTGACCATGACATTGCCGGCATCATAGCGTTTCATGTAAGCAATCATCAGCCGTTTGCCACTTTTCCGTTCTGCCTCCAAAATACGCTCGGCCTGTTCAACGCTCATCGCCATGGGTTTCTCCATGAAGACATCCTTGCCCGCGTTGAGCAGATCAATGGCAATCTCACCTTGTCCGGCCCAATGCCCCGAAACGCATACTGCTTGCACATTTTTGTCCTTTGCCAGGAGGGTATGCGATTCGTAAAGAGCAGGAATGCGCCATCGTTGTTGAACCTTCCTCCCCAATTCCGGACGAACCTCCGCAATGGCGACCAGTTCGCACTCGTCCTCCAAACCTACAATGTTCGGGATGTGCACCTTTTGCGCCATCCAACCGCAACCAACATAACCGATCTTGAGCTTGCTCATGATAATACACCTCCGTTAATTATAGAACTCAATTATTTCTGTCACTTTTTATTTAAGTTTCCAGTTAAACTATACTAGATTTTATCATTATTAAAGATTTAAGCGCAAGTTCATTAGACCACTTTCCGGGATAAGGCTGCAATATTTTAGGGCAGGTCAATTCGACCCTGCCAATTTCTTGCCAAAAAAAGGCGTCCGTTTGAGCAGGCGCCTTTTTTTCAAATTAATTTATTTGCTTGGCTTCTTCTCTTCCTTTACCGTATCTTTAACATCAATTTCAATATCATCATAATAGAAGGTTTCATTCTTCGGCTTAAGATCTGCTCCGCCGGCAAAAACTATACCATTGGCGCCTTTATTGAAAAATTCCAGCTTTGTCGGGAAGGTAGTATCTTCTTTATCATCGTTGGCGGTTACCCCTAAGGTCTTATCATCGGTGAAGGTAAATACAAATTTCATCCAGGTTGCTTTTGCTCTTGCTATTCCGGAATTCCATTTACTGAACCACTGGTTTTCAGCCGTAAAAATAACTGCATATTGGTTCATGGCAAGATAGGGAGCGAAACTTATCGCTTCTACAGCCTTGTCGTCATCACTGTTTATCAAACCAAAATAAGGTCCCTCACCTTTTCCTTTTCTATTTACGGAAGAATCATATACCCACATGGTCACGGTGCCGAACTTATTATCCGGGCTAAACCGGAATATGGCCGTTGACCCGACCGGGGTATAAAGTGAGGATTTGCCTCCGTGCTGCTGGTCGGTAGAGATTACCGCGCTACCCTCTATCTCCCACTTCTTTAGAACTGACTTATCCTCAAAACCTTCGGTTATTTTTGCCGCATAAATCGAAGTCGCAAAACTCACTGCCATTGCTGCTAGTACCATTCTCTTAAGCATTATTCCTCCTCACTAAATTATTTCTGTCACCTTTTATTTAAGTTTCCAGTTAAACTATACTAAACCCGTTTATTTTTTTACCACCTTGTAATTATGCGTTTCCCACTTTTTAAATTCGTCTTGGAACTTGCCTGTTGCGTCAATATCCAGCGTCCGGTTCTCCCCTATAACTTCCACTTTTCCCGCCGCACTCACGCCCTTTACCTGGAAGGTCCCGGTAACCGGTTCGCCCATCTTCATTGCCACCGCGAAGAGATATGTCTCGTCCTTATATTTTTTCACCAGAATATCTATTGGAACGGTATCGCTACTACTTGAAACTTCAGCCCCGTCATAATCCGCGCTGTTTATCACCGGCGCCAGCGCCTTTATCTCGGCGTTTATCTTTTTAACATTTTCCCGCTGGACCGGATCCTCAAGCAAAGCGGCTTCCTGGAATTTGGGCTTGAAATTATGACAGAAATAAACAAGGCCCTTTGATCCGTGTATTATTGACATCCAAATTTCCGTTCTTGTTTCTTCCGGTCTGGGAGCCCTGCCCTCACCGGTGAAGTTAGTACCTATGCAGTTAAACCTGGGTTTATCGGAACCCGCGTAACTTTTCATTCTGTCCAGGCCTTTTGCCTGCCACCACAATCTTTTGCCGCTTTTTCCTTCGGGTTCGGTAGTAGGATATACATCATAACTGGCCACATCACAGGCCTTCATATAGTCAGTATACATGCTGTCCTTCCAGCCGCCGCCCCTTCCGCCCCAAGCCGTATTTGCCAAACCACAGCTGAAATTTATAATGACCGGACGGGTAACATCCGTATTTCTTAGTGTTTGATACATCTCTGTCAGATCTTTTGCCGGTATCCTTTTAGCTTCACTACCAAGATCCCATTTTTTTCCTTTTATCTCCACAACCCCGGAATGCTGCCAGTTCTCGGGCTCATCTCCTACCGACCAGGCAACAATTGTTTTATCATTTCTGTATTTCATCGATTCTTCAGTCATAGCGCATATTAAGTGCATCCCGGCAGCCTTCAAGGTTTCTATATTTTCAGATTTAACATCCACGATATGGAAATATGTATTTATCCCTATCTCCTTGTATTTTAGTGCATTCGCGGGTTGCTGCAGCCAGACCATGAGCGGAAAATGATCCGGGTCCGCCGGGAAACCGTTTGTAAACTTTTCCCTGGCTTTAACTATGTTGATATCGCCTTTCATCGTTTCCGCATTCAGTTGAGCTATGAAGGATATCCCAAAAGCGACCATCAAAGACATTATCAAATTTCTTTTTACTTCTTTCGGCCTTGAACTTCTAAATATCATTTTCATTCCTCCCTGCTAAATGTGATTTTCTGTTATAAAAAAATACAGCGTCAAGATATTAGCAACAGATTAAAGCTGGGATCCATTATGTCAAACCCAACTACCCTGTTTCTACACTTAATTATACCCGCCACGCCAGTTACTTTTCATATCTGCCTATATTTATTTTTTTATTCAATCTATACCATTTTATAGCATTATTTAAGGTTTTAAGCGCAAGTCCCATGGATAAGTCCACAATGTTTTGGGAGCAGAGCACTTTATCTGGAAGTAACTGTGTATGGACCTTTAGACTTAAGGTCTTTTTTCCCGATCTTAAAATATTTTGCAAGAAATTTATCAACACTCAGGTTTAGGAGTTTTATAGCCGGTTTGCAGGCGATGGTGGATTGCTGGTTCGCCATGTCCTTTTTTAAAATCTCAAGCAATTCCTTTTTTATTTTTTCCGGTATCGGCTTCTTTTTGTTCCGTAAATACCGCATAATAAAGACAAGATTTGTTTCCCGGATATGATAGGCGTAAGACAAAGCTCTTCTTCTGAACCCGTCAAGTTCGGCAAGGTTTTTTAAAAATACCGGCCGTAATTCCCCGGGGATATTGGCTTTAAACATCCGGCCCAGTTTTAAAGCTTCTGCCATTTTCTCTGCCGCCATCTCACAACGCAGCTGGACATCTTCAAGCAGCCACGGATCCGGCTGGGTACTGTCCGTCTTAATGTATACGGCCCGGCGGGAAGATTCCCAGGAAGGGGTATGAGCCTGCTGGCCTCTAATAAAGGCGGCGGTCATAGCGTGTTTGATCTCGCATTTACCGATTATGCGGAGCCACCAGGAAGCGTTCCAGGGGAACAATTCCATAGCCAAAGATGTTAATCTCCAGAAAGTTATTATGTCCCCGCTTGCTTTTTTGTAAGGCAAGGCAAGAAGTTTCAAGGCTTTAGCTTCGGAAATGGACGGATTTTTAAAGAATATTCCCGACATACGCAGGTTCGGGTCCTCTTTTCCCGGGACAAGTCCAAAGTATTCCTTGATCCCTGATATATGAGAAATACTGTTTATCGTTTGAAGCGACAGGAGAGTAGCCAGAGGATGGCTCAGATTATTAAAAGGTTCAACTTCTTCCGAAGGCCCGCCCAGAAATGTTTCGACAATGAGAGGTATGCCTCTCTTCTTAGCCAGCTCAGCGGTGCTTTTCAGCCACAGGTCAACCGGATTGGTTATCATAACCTCAGCGATATTAGAATGCATGGCCAGCCCGATTGTTTTTGGATCCAGACCTTCCACACATCTTAGCGCCTGGCCGTGGGAAAGTTCCCAGGGCTCCCACCATACTCTTCCCGCAGGATTTAACCGTTTCCAGGTTGCTGCTATTTTATTTACAAATGGAACTAATCTTTCGTGAAGAGGGATTCCGCGACAGGCAGCGCAAACGCCGAACTCATTGCAAATACCGGCGTCTTGATCATAGGTCCATAACAAGAGATCGTCAACGCCCGGAAACTGTTTAAAAAACTCCTCTATAAGGCCCTCATACCTGTTGACCACAGTTTCATCAAGAATACAATTAATCATGGGTGCGTCGGTCCAGAGCTGGTGAGCATTGTAGGGCGCGCCGAAGTGGAAGATTGTTTTAAAACCGTTTTCTTTGCATATCTTAATGCGTTTTTTTAGATCTCTTCTTCTTCTGTCTATATCTTTTTTTGTCTGCTTTGATAAAAGTTTCATAGGTTGAGCAAAGATCTTTTTCTTTTCGAGAGGTATCTTTACCACATCTTCCAGATTTAAGGGTTCATCCGCCGGACGGGCGGCCCAGGCAATGTTTAACTGCAGAGCGTTAAATCCGAGTTTTTTTAGAATGGAAAGATTTTTTTTATTCCAGGCAACATCCGTCCTGGAGGGACAGCCCAGGAGCCCTACTTTATACGCCAATTTTTTATTCATGGTAGAATTATACCCCATTTTTTATCTAGCATCAGTTATATCAAAACGCCCAAACTGTTCTTGCTCTTGATTATACCCCAAAAAGTGGGGAAGTCTGCCGTCAGCCGTACCTTTGTCCCTCCGTTCTTCCGAGGACCTAGAACCCGGAACCTTTCTTTTGCAATAGTACAGCAGAAAGGAAATTATTACTACATGCGGAATTGTTATTTGCACAGGATTTTTATGATTAACACAGGAGGTTTATTCAGGGCTTATGGAATGTTTACTGCGGGGGAATATAATTTATTTTGGATTTTATCAAACTTTTGCGGTAGTTGGTCGGGGAGATACCCAGTACTTTTCTAAAATTTTCCTGAAGTAACAATGGGCTTGTATAACCGATCTTTTCGGCTATATCATCTATTTTTGCGTCCGTACTGTTAAGCAGGTGGCAGGCTTCTATCAGACGGAGTCTTCTAATAAAATTAAAGACCGATTCATTGTGAGCCTCCGTAAACATCCTGGTAAAGTAGGTCGGGGTAAGTCCGGCAATACCGGAAAGCTGATCTAAAGTCAACTTTTCCTTGAAATGCTGTTTGATATATTCCGTCGCTTCTTTAATGCGTTTTGCCTGTATGTGTTTTTTTAGCAATACCTCTTCCGTCCAGACCGTCATATCACAATTTTTCTTTACGATGTTTTCTTTGACCAGGCCAAACCATTTAATCAAGAGTTCCCTGGCCTTTTTAAATTCTGCTTTCGTATCTTTTAAAGCAAAGATACTGTCCAGATTATTACTTGAGGCTTTATTCATCTTCATGGTTATTGTTGTTAAAATTTTTTCATGGCCTTCATTTGATTGTTCTATATCTATTATTTTAAGCAGGGAGACCCTATAGTAAAAAAGCGCAATATATTCACAGCCGTTCCCTTCCTTTCTTATCTGCTTATACGCGGGCACGGTCTTACTGGCAACCCAAATATCCCCCGGCGCCGGCTGGTATTTTTTTTCATTTACTACAACGGGCGGCAATTTGCCTTTGATAAAAACATTGACCTCATAAAGCTCCCTGTAATAGCCGTCAAGCATCTTCACGGACTTTATATCGTTAGCCTTAACCCGTCTCGGATGCTCCGTTTGCCCCAATATCAACTGTTCGTACTTTAGCTTGCCGATATTGTCGGCGACCTTTATGAGATATTTGTCAAGATTGTCCATGTGGTAGTTTATAGCATAAATTCTAACCAAAGACAAGAATGGGAAACTCCAACAAAACAGCAGGAAAAGTAATGGAAGCAGGCACGGAGATAGTTCGTTCGATAACAATTCAACGCTTTTACTTTGTACTTATTTTGCCCTTCCATCCTTCCGCCCCTCTAATCTACCATTCCGGATTCAACGGCTCTATTTTACTTTAACAAATGAAGGGAAATTGATGGTACTTTTCACAGCCTCTAAGCATTCATAATAAAAAGAGGGTAATCCGAGTACTCTAACTACCGCTTCACTGCAAGTGATTAACTTACTGTTACTCTGCGCAACGGCGCAGCCCTTACTCGGTTACCCTCTACTAGAAGTATAACACTTGTTTTTTCTTTGTCAAGACGCAAAAACCCGGTATGAAATATTTATAGGGCTGCCAGACTTTAAAAGCATACAGTATTTCACCATAGTAAAATATATCTGAACACAGATACGGGTAATTAAAATCGATGGTCTTAATAGCATATTATGTAGCGGCGTTTTTCTTACTTGCTTACCACATAGATGTGGGGCTCGAATTCTTTGTATTTATCGGAGAATTTGCCACCGGCCATTTTTAGCTTTCTATTCTCGCCGTAAACGTCAACCTCGACCGCCTTCGCGCCTTCCACCGTAAAATCGGCTTGGCCTTTTTCGTATTTTGTATTTGAAGTAAAAATATAGAGTTGTTCCGGGGTTTCCCTCACCATAGTTGAAACGTCGATGTTGGAATCCTTCGCGGCTTCAAATTTGACATTGGCCTTGGATTCATCGCCGAGTATCACCGTGGTCAGGTCGGTAATAGTTTTGTTTAAGACCTTCATTTCCGCCTGCAGGTCCGGCGGTACCCTGGCACCGTCATAGGACGGGGTCCAGCTATGAGTAAAATAACATATATATTTTGCACCGTGCACTATCGCCATCCATACTTCCGCCCTAAGTTCATAAGCGTTGGGAGCCCTGGTACCTTCCGTCTTTCTGCCGCCTTCGGCGCCTAAAAAAGAAGCTTCCACGGCTATACCGGTCGGCATCCCGCCTTTGGTGGCCTTGGCCAGCTGGCTCATCCCTTTCTTATAGACATTGAGCTTTTTCGGTCCAAGTTCAGCCCTGTTACAGGGATAGATATCGGTTATCGCAAAATCGGCGCCTTTAACATACTCGGGGTAGAACCTGTTGGGGGACTGGGGATTTCCTCCGGCAAAGCCGGAGCCAAAACAGATCCCGATGGGATGGTTCGGGTCCGCAGCTTTAATTTTTTTATATATAGCCTGGATATCCTCCGGTTTATGCTTGGTACCCTTATCGTCATTATTATCCGGTTCATCGGGCTGCCACCAGGTGAAAAGCGCGGGGTGATCTTTGAACTGCTTTACCATATCATACTTATCAGCAGGGACAGACCATTCAGTAAGCAACCCTTTAGACGCACACTGATCCATGCAATGCTTTATATCTCCTTTCTTTGAGTTATCATAAAGGTCTCCGACCACATTTATACCCAGGCTCTTGTGAAAATCAAGGTTTGTGACGGACTGTCCCGTGGCTTCCAGAGGAAAGAACGGCTTGCCGTTAACGATAAATTCCATGTTTTTTCCAATCCTGACATCTGCCGAAAAAACGATACTGCTCAGGAGTAAAAGAAGAATCGCGGGCCTTATCAGCTTAGGCATCTGTTTTCTCCTCATAAATTGTTTATGACATAAATGTGGGGCTCGAACTCCTTGAAAGCGTCGGTGAACTTTCCGTCCTTCATAGCGAGCTTACGGCCGCTTCTCCGTAGACCTCTCCCCTGCCAGCCACTTTCATATCCGCTTCATATTTATTAAATTTTCCAGTCAACCTATACCAGTTTATAGCATTATTTAAGGTTTATGCGCAAGTCCATTAGACTGACCAATTGGATAAGGCTGCAAAGTTTTGGGGCAGGGTTAAATGGACCACTTATTTAGCTAAAATTATGGTTCACAACAGTTCTTATCCTTTTTAAAAATGATGTTATAAAGTGTTGATGCAAAGCACCATTGAGTCACTGCGGCAATAAATGCCAGAGTTATTATTACTACAGCCGGAATATATGCAAGATAATTATTGTGAAAATAAAAACCACTGGCACTGAGAACGTACAACAAAGAACCTATTGCACATCCAAATCTTCTGGCAGGCCCATGTTTAGGAATTTTCAAAGAAGAAAAAAGTAACCCAAAAGAATATCTATATAAGTAATCGTAAAAACTCCTGGAAGTTAAAGCTCCGATAGTGGTCAGCAAGCCCAGTATCAAGAGATAGGCCGGGGATCTCAGCAATACACCTGCCGCCCCCAGCAAACTGCATGTTAAAGGAGTCCACCGTATGACTATATCTATATTCTTATAATTCCTTATATCTGAATCTGAATAACCCTGCATAAGGATTAACTTTTTAGTTATATCCTTCACTTTTCAGCTCCTTACTTTTTTGGTTACTTGTTTATTTTACAAAACTCTGCTTCATATTCACAATTTTTCAGCGATGGCGCACTCTCTTGAGAGTGAATTAACTTTTTTAACCCGCGCCGGCTACTTTTCATATTCCCTTATACCTATAAAAGTTTCCTTTTTCAACCATACCAGTTTATAGCATTATTTAAGGTTTAAGCGCAAGTCCATTAACCGTTTGTGCGTGGTTAAGACTGCAATGTTTTGGGGCAGGCCTGAACTGTTTCTGTCATGGCTTTAAATTGTTCAAAACATTTATCTCCCTCTCCGTTACTATAGGGGGTTGCAGTCGGAGCAACCATCAATCCCTGCCGGTCATCAAAACCCTGTTTTATAAGCAAAAGGGTCTGAGTGCGTATCTCGTCAGGAGTTTTTTCGTAAAAGTCGGCAAGCTGGATGTTCCCGTGCATGCATATCTTTCCTCTTATAATTTCTTTGGCTTCAGCAACCGTCATGGTATCCGTAGGTGCTCCTTCAATTGGATGTATCACATCGGCGCCCATTTCAACAAAATAATGCAGAACAGTTTTAAGCGCTCCATGACAATGGATATGTATGCGCCCTCCACCTTCGTGGATAAGATCGATGATGGGCTTGTCGTATTTGTAGTTAAAGTCATAGAAATCTTTGGGCCCGTGGAGCGGCGGTACCACCAGTTCTTCACCTCCCATTGAAAAGAAAGGGCCAAGCTTTTGTTCGTGGACAAATTTGAGGCGGTTCAGAATTATTGTCATTCTGCGCTCGCATAAAGCATGAATCATATCCCTATTGGTAACCGAGAACATGGCGAACAATTCCGAACCCATAAGTCCGGACGTAAATCCTGCAGGGTTCTCACCTATACGGACATCCACTATGCCGCGGTTACCCATCGCCTTTTTATTGATATAATAAGGTGTAATATCCCCGCCGGGTTTTGGTATGGGCAAAGAAAGATATTTTTTCGCGTCCTCAATGCTTTTAATAAAATAGGTCTCAGGCAAAGCCGGCTGGCCGATCAGATTAACCACTCCTGTGGCGGTCAAATTCCCCATCGGGGTATGAAGAGTATCTATTATCCTTTCATGGCCTTCCGGTGTTTTTTCAGTTACGGTGTCAACTATATATTGTGTCTCAAGGTTATTCGAATTAATGCCCCGACGTGACAAATCCCAGTTGTTTTCAATGTAGTTAGTAAGTTTGTCATAGGAGGAGTCCTTTGGCATAAGCTCCAGGCTTAGCATGGTAACAGCCGGCCTATCCATCTCTTCATGAAAAAAAGCTCTTCTCAAACGTTCGTAGGATGTGATCATTTTTCCCTCAGGGTATTTATATCTCGCCCTTGCCAACTACTTTTAATATCTGCCTATTTGTAAATGTTTCCAGTTCAACTATACCAGTTTATATCATTATTTAAAGTTTAAAAGCAAGTTCATTAGGAATGACTACTTGGATGAGGTAAAGTATTCGAACCAGATTATTCTTTATAAAAGGGATACACTAATAGCAGGCATTTTTCATCTCTGTTAACCTTTGTTCACGCACGGGCACGGATGCGGGACAGGTTTTGGGACAGATAACTTGCAGCCTCTTAAAATACCTGCACAGCGTGAACACCTGCACAAAATAGCGGTTTTTTTGTGAGGTAAAACATTTGTTTAAGTTTCAATTAGAAAATTGGTACAATATGTTTTGGCAGGTCAACAAGGCTCTTAACTATGATTACCGGAGGCACAATAGTTATGGAAAACAAGTTATCAAAAGGCCTAAGCGTAAATGCAGAATTAATATATCCGGACGGGCGTCCGTCAGCTAAATACAGAATGGAAGCAAAAGATCAAGGAATCATCATTAAGCATGGCGGCGGCCCAAATGATTGTGACACTTATGGCATGCGGCAGACCATGATAAATAAAGAAAATAATGTCTATCATCTGTTTTATGACGCTACATCAAAAGCGGGAGTCTGGTGTGTTTGCCTTGCTATAAGCCGCGACCTTGTCCGCTGGGAAAAGAAAGGGCCCCTCATGGAACTCGGTCTTCCCGGGGAGATGGACTCCAAATACGCCGGCTCGCCCTGGGTATATAAAGAAGGCAGCGAATGGCACATGCTCTATATCGGTTCGCATAATGTAAATAAGGACGATAGAGTACCTTCCTTCCCCTACCTCACGCTAAAAGCGAAAAGCCTCTCGTTGTCCGGCCCCTGGATAAAACAGAAAGACGTTATCCCCTTCAGGACAAAACCCGGGACTTATTATTCCGAATCGGCAAGCGCCGGTCATATCGTAAGACATAACGGTGAGTACCTGCAGTTCTTCAGCGGTTCCCCCAAACAAAAAGAAGGAAAATATGTTTTACGTACCCTGGGCATTGCCCGGACCAAGGACCTGAACACACCCTGGACGCCTGATGTAGAACCGCTAGTACCTGCCGAAGAACAGGTAGAAAATTCTTCGCTTTATTTTGAACCGGCTTGCAAAAAATGGTTCCTATTTACAAATCATATTGGTTTGGAAAAAGATACGCCAGAATATACCGATGCCATCTGGGTTTACTGGTCTTCTGACCTGAATAAATGGGATCAAAAAAACAAAGCCGTGGTATTGGACGGGAATAACTGTAAATGGTCAAAGAGATGTATAGGACTTCCAACTGTGCTCCCCATCGGTAACCGGCTGGCAATTTTTTACGACGCGCCCGGCGGCAACAGTATTTCACATTTAAACCGCGACGCAGGGCTGGCCTGGCTGGATCTGCCGCTTTTATCTTAAAATTAAAAAAAACCACCACTTTATAAAGAGGAGCTATTCTATGGAACAAAATATTAAACCACTGTACTCGTCAATCGCCCCTTATGCCTACTGGACAAAAGCGAATGATCCGGAAACAGGAAGTGCTGTTCCGGGGCTTGGTTCAAACCGTTTTTACCGCTTTAGGGAGCGGGTCAAGCTCTACAAGATGGAGATTGCTTATAGTCCCGAGCAATGGGAGGAAGGCGTTACCCTGGGAGGAAAACCGGATAAGGTTACGATCCTGGGATATTCTAACGCCGAACCTAAGGGAAAAGTTCTTTTTAACGGAAGCCTGCCCTGGAAGGAAGGCAGTTGCGAGATTTCTTTTAAGGGGGAAACGGTTCTTGCAGTCTCACAGCACTGCCATTGGAAACATCAGAATAAGAATGTTCATTCTTTTCACGAACAAAATCCGGCACCCTGGACAGTACCTTTCAATGCATTTGACGGAACAGTATGGTACGGCGTAAGCGAGAAAAACGCAGAGCCTATGCCCGAACCCCCTGCAGAACCCATGTTGAAAAAAGGAAAGATAGCCCCAAAAAGTTTGAAAGGCCAGAAAGCTTGGGACGACGGAATGTTCGTCCATTTTGAAAGCGCTTCTTTGAAAGTCTCTTTCTCCACCGTTCGCCCCCGCATGTCTTTTCTGGGCTGGGACGTTGAAGCTTCCGGACTGGCTAAGAAAAATCTTCTTATAGACAACATGCCGGACCGCGGTCCCGTATGGACTTCGGGGCCATGGGCTTTTGATCTTGCAGGGGCCTGTCCTCCTTATATCTGGGGCGGCGAGGTCGAGGTAAAGGGACAGAAAGTTTTCTACAAAAATCTTCACTGCGGCTCAGAACTTTACCTGAATGTAACTTTTACTATCGGTATTAAAGGGTTCACGATGGAAGTAAAGCAGCGCTGTAGCAAAACCTGCACTTTTCTTGAACATGCCGCATGGAAGTTTGTCTGGGACGGACGCGTAAACGGCTCCATATCTACATTTGCTAAACCCATACGCGGTGAAAACCGTAACGGCCTTGTCGAAAACTGTGGAGGTATTCATGCATCAGGTCACGGAGTACTTTCTTTCAAAACCAAAAGCGGAAGCAGCGCTACCGGCATTCAAGCCGAGACCTATGGCTTTGCCCTGCCTATCGGCGAAACGGCAGTTCAAATAGGATGCCGGCCTGAACCTTTTGGCCCGGTGACAACCTTGAAGGGTAATTACTCCTCTTCCATTAGTTTTGAAGTTACAAATATCGAACCTAACTTACGTGCCGGTATAGCACCCTCCTCTGTTCACAGGGGCCTGCGGAAATTCTGGCCTACAATATTTGGCTTCCGTCCAGAGGGGGCGGGTTTTTCTAATAATGCGTTCGCTATCAACGCCGTAAACTGTATGTACCTGGTTGCGGACATGGCGGTTTATACAAAAAAGACCCAAGGCCTGCCTGAAATGCTGGACCTTCTTGAATATACCCTGGAACTGGCATTAAAGGGCGGGCCCGGTTACGCCTGCCAGTGGAATCATGACCACCATCATGACACAGCTCCCTCACTGGTTATTTCCGCAGGAAGAATTCATCAGAGCCGGCCAAAGAACAGATGGTTTAAAGAAATGTGGCCAATAATAAAAAAGCCGGTTGAGCATATATTAAGCAAACTCGACGGCCAGGGCAGATATATTTGTAAAGCCCGTACAGGCAACAGCGGCAGTTATACGCGCAGCTGCGTTGCCTGGGATGCGATCGGAATGGGACATCATGTAGGCTATGCCAGTGCTCTTGCTTACAGGGCTTTACACTATGGAGCCGCAATGAGTCTATCCATGAATGATAAAGAACTGGCAAATAAGTGCATGAAAGCGGCAGAGAAACTAAAGATGGCAACGGTAAAAGATCTATATAATCCAAAAACCGGCTGGCTGGCAGAATGGCGCAGCGCCGACGGAGAACTTCACGACCATGCTTCCACCTTCACCACTGCGCAAGCGGCATGTTACGGAATGCTAACGGAAAAACAGGCCAAAGGTATGCTTGCCAAATTGGAAAAAGAACGCATCCTTAGAGGCCATACCGATTTCCGCTACGGTGTTGCCTGCCAGCTCCGGCCCATACGAAAAGACGAAAATATCGGTTGGCTTAAAAGAAGTGGATTATATACTGACGGCTTTTTTAAGGAAGTCTATCGCTCCCGCCGGGAAGACGGTGCCGATACCTTCGGCCTATTCATTAACGGGTGCCTCACTCCTACTTTTTCCCAGTATTATATACAAGCAATGGCAAAATATGGTTTCAAGAAAACAGCCGACCGGATCTGCAACCAGCTGCTTGAGAGTTTTGATAAACATACTTTTGAAGGTTCACATACCGGAACAGAGTTTTGGAGCTGGGACGGAATGACTACCGGGTATGAGGGCGTAATGACCCATAATTACGCTGTTTTTTATGCCATAGCCGCTCATAAGGGTTGGGTAAAACCGCTAAAACCGGAATGGTAAAGGGGAGTAATTGAATATTTATGAAAGTTATATATATGGTTTTTCTTCAAGTTCTATTTTGAAGCGGGTTCTTTAGCGCCGACTCTGCAAATTTCTTGCCAAAAATTCATGATTTTACCAATAGGAGGACAAACTTTTGTTTAGGCCTCAAACTAAAAAAATGGTACAATATTTTGGGGCAGATCCTGAAAAAAACGGTCCGCCACAAAAATATTGTACCGGGAGTAATAAATGAAAAAGGTGCCTATGTTGTTAAATAGCAAAAGCCTTATAATTGTTTTATTTTTTATCCTTACGGCGAAGCAGGATGCCTGCGCAAAGCTTGTGATAACGGCTGATTATGATAACGGGCACATCCAGTCCGGAGCCAGGATAAATGAAACAGGAGATAAGGCAACGGTTAATTTTGGGCCGGTCAGCTCTGATAAAGAAACGTGGTTTAACTTTAAAATAACGGGGTGCAAGGATAAAACGGTCAATTTTAGCTGCTCTTTTAAGGGAGCAAAAACGGAAAGAAAAGTCATCAGTGATTTTCATGTTGTAAGTTATAAGCCGTTCTTAAAGGTTTATGATAACAGTTACGAGATGATGGACTGCAGTTATAGCGACGGTGTTACTGAAACTTATTCTCATACCTTCAGGGAGGATACCGCCTACGTCTCTTTTTCTTATGTTGTTTCAAATACCATGATCGATAATTATATAAACGAAATACGGGAGAACCCGTTTGTAAAAGTCGAAATCCTGGGGAAATCAACTTTTTATGACCTTCCGCTTTATATGGTAACCGTTACCGATAAAACCGTACCCGATAAAAATAAAAAGACGATATGTTTAATAACCAGGGAAGATTCTTATGAGGCAGGCGGAAATGTAGCGCTGCTCGGGGCTCTAAGATATCTGCTTTCCAAAGAGCCTTCCGCCGTAGAGATCAGGAAACGCTTCGTTTATCTTTTTATGCCGTTATTCTCCCGGGACGGCGTAAAGATCGGGGCTACTAATTTTCCTTTGGATGCTAAAGGCGATAATTTTGTCTATTTTCCGCCGAACTTCCTTAATAATGAAAATAAAATAAAAGAAGCTGAGATGCTGAAAAATTATTTTATAGACTGGAAAAGCAAAGGTAAGACCATTGACGCCTATCATTCAATGCACTGCAACCCTTTTGGCGGCTCCGGTTTCTTTTATCGCCCTGACCCTGATAATCCGGAGTCAAAAACAAAGACAAAAGAATATATCTCAGCTCTACGAAAAGTATGCTTGCCTCACTACGAAGTGACATCTGCTTCTCCGCCCGCTATTGTTAAATATATCTTCCGTTATTTGCAAAAAGAGTTCAAAACGCTTGCCGTAAACACCCATAGTGATGCGGTATTTAAGAAGCAAAGACTCTGCGTGGAAGATAATTATCAGGACGGAGAACTGTTCGTAAGGGGAATTGCGTCTTTTTTTGGAACAGAAATACCTGAAAATGTCCCGCCTTTCCTCCTTGCAGAGAATGTAAGCCGGTATAGATGCAAAGAAAAGGATAAAGTTATCTTTAGCATGTTATATAAGGATGTTCTGGGCAGAGACCCGGAATATATAAAAGTTGTTATAGGCGGCCGGAGCTATAACATGGAAAAAACCGGGGAAGGGCCGAATATAAAGGGCGTTGCATACAAATGCGAAGTTACCATAGAATTGCCCGTGAACGATTATTATATTGAAGCGTCGAACGGGGTAAGTAAAAGAAGAATGCCCGAAACATATCTTCAGCTCGGACCGTACATTCCGAAATAAATTATCAGCTCCAACTAATTGACTTGCCCCAAAACATTGTACTAATCCGGCTATATAACCTCTAGAGAGTGCTGTCCTGACAAAATATGCACTTCTGGCATGACACGCAAGGTAAGATTATTAATGCTTCGCAAAGTGCGTTAGGCCGAATGCGCCGTTTGGATATTGTGCCCGTTGCAAGGGGTTTTCTTCAAGTTCTATTTTGAAGCGGGTTAGTTAACTCTCGACTCTGCCAATTTCTTGCCAAGAAGCGGCAAAATAATTAAACGGCGAAAATTGATTCAATTTTTCGGGCAGGTTAATCACTCGCGTATTCAGTTTAATTAAACAATTTTTATGGACTTGCTTTGGCAGACTCTCTCGCAGCCTCCAAGCCTGTCACATTTTGATCCGTCTGTCACTTTACACTTACCTGTTTTCTCGTCAATATAAAGAATTCCCTGCGGACACATATCAACGCAATTTCCGCAGCCGGTACAGGTCGTTTCGTTTATTTTTACATAATCTGGCATATTAACCCCCTGCTCAGTTCTTATAGCCACAAAATAATTAAATTCTTTGAGGCCTGGTCTATTATATTTTACTTTTTCTAGTCTTTTTTAGTAGACCAGCCAAATATGGTATATATCCCGCACCATCCTATTGCACCGGTTATGAGAAAAATAGCGCCTATAGGCCACAACCACCATATTCCTGATAGGAATGCCGTAACAAGCAAAGCAATTCCCAGAACGATCCTTATTACTCTGTCTATACCGCTTTCATTCTTTTTCATTTTACCTCCGATAAATATCTTATGAGTGTTTTCTCATATTGATACGCGGGCAGATATGATTACGGTCACATAGGGAAAACCACTATCACAATACCCGCTTCCGCAGGTGCTCTAAATTACTATTCTAAATATTAATGGCACCCATGGCTGGCGCAGGCATTCGTTGAATTCAATTCCACCATTTTACCCTTTGCAATTTCTTCTACAACATCCTTTACCGTTGCAAGCGTGCTTCTGTAAACCTTGATACCGCCGGCGTTAAGTTTCATTACAGCGCCCATGCCCATCCCTCCGGTAATGACAACATCCACTTTTTTTCCCTCAATAGCCCCAAGGGGATTACAGGCTCCGTGAGTGTGATGCTGGTTGGAATTATCCAAAGCTTCAACAGATTTGTCCCTGGTGTCAAAAATAACAAAGCAAGGGGCGCTTCCAAAATGTCCGTAAACCTTACTGTTCTCTCCTTCATTCTTTTCTACAGGTATGCAGATTCTCATATTTTTCTCCTTTTACAGCATCTTTTATTCCCATGCCCGTGGCCGGTAAAAGCATACACACCACCCTCTATCTTAAGCGCTTTCCCGTTCACAATAGCATCCGCCAGTTTTTTCCTGGCTTTTTCAATAATAATACCAAAAGTTTGCCGCGATACATTCATTTTCTTTGCCGCTTCTTCCTGATATTCTCCATTTAGATCAGCGAGCTTCACAGCTTCAAACTCGTCAAGTGTCATAGTTACTTCAACGAGTGAAGAACACGGTATCCCGCGCGGTTTAAAGTACCCGGCTTCCGGCTTCCCGCTTATGCGCCTGCACTTACAGGGCCTCACCATTTACCACCCTCCTTGTTATTGGCATATGACAATAATAGCAAATATAAAGCTGCTTGTCAATGATATTAAAAAAGAGTTTAGCAGGGAGGATTTACTGAAGTTGCAATTATGGGGTAACTTTATAGCATTATTTAAGGTTTAAGTGCAAGTCCATTAGGCATGACTACTTAGATAAGGGGAAAATATTTGGGGATAGCTCGCATTTTCAAACAATATTTAGCTGCCTGCATACAAACTCTATAATTTTTATCTTCTATCATTCTTTCAATTTGCTTGGAGGGTTTTTTGTATTTCAAACGTTCTAAGGTTTCTATGGCACACAACTTCACATAAAAGCTTTCATCGGTTAAGTATTTTATGGCTTCATCAGAAAACTCATACAACTTCAAATCCGCAATAGCATCAAGAGCAGTTGCTCTAATAAAATAATCTCCATCCTGTAATCCCTCTTTAATTATCTCACCCGCATTCCTAAAATCCAGCAAAACAGCCAGCCTGATCTTGGTAAATATTTCCTTCTCGACTTTCAACATATTGAGCAATATTTCTCTGTTCTCCCTTGAGTCAGCATATCTCAATAAAGCTTCCCCTGCTTTCGCCCTTACATAACGACTGAAATCCTGCGTGCATTCTATTATTATATTCAAAGATTGTTTCGTTTTAAAATAAGGCAGTGCATCGAGTGCCCGAACATGCAATCCTCTCCTAAATTGTTTAAAATATTGGGAAACAAACTCAAAAGTAACGACATGCCTTAAACGGAAATTATAATTACTCTCCGGAAGTTCAAGAATATACCGGGATAATTCCAAAAACCCCTGAGAGGTGCCTATATTAATTAGATCCATTATATTTTCAACAGCTTTTTTGTCACCCATCTTGAGGAGTGCAACTGTTGCCGCAATCCTTATCATGTCATGATTATACATTCCGCTAAAATCAAAAACCAGAGGGTCTTTTGATATAGCCCTAAGAACCGGCAGGGCCTTTTTGTCTCCTATTTTTTCAAGTGAATATACGGCAGTAACTTTGCTGTACCATTGATCCGTTTTTAACATATTAACAAGATATGGAATTGCTTTTTTATTCCCTATTTCTCCAAGTAATCTGGCTGCCTCTGCCCTAATAATATGTTCTTTGTTTTGCGTCCCTTTCAAGACTATATTCAAGTAATTCATGAGTCCATCCTCTTATGTAACTTGAACAACAAATCAACGGATGCCTCTATCATTTTATTTATCGAACCTAGTTCGAGTCTATCACCGGGTTCATAGCCGCCTTCTTCCATCGCATCGTCTGTGGGTAAATATAGATTCTCACTTCCTTTTAATCCTATATGCAATGTGGTTATAAAAGGTGATTTTTCCCTGAGTTCAAGAGCATACTCTGCAAATATTTCCTCGCCTTGAGCAACAAGCACCAGGTCATTTATAGCCAAACCTGAAATATTCTCGGCAATAAACTCCTTTTTATTATCTTTCGTTAATGTTTTAAGTTTTAACCAAGTTTCGCATGAATCGATAATAACTCTATTTTCATATTTTAATGATTTTTCCAATATCAATGTTTTTTCTGTTATTATTCTGGTAAGTTTGCCTAATTCGCGTTTATATTGAGCATTCCACTTTTTGGGATCCGTGGACAGAGGGGCTATATTCGGGCAAAGCGAAACATTACCAAGCGCTCCGTTTGTATAAACCGTGACGCTTCCCGGCATTCTTTCCTCAAGCGTTCTTGCGATACTGCCTGCCAGTTCAGAAGTAAAGTAAAGAACCGGGTACAGATGAATGTGGGAGCTAAAATTTACAATCGCTCCAATAGGTTTATTCTTAATATTCTTAAAGAACACGGCTCCTAGTTGTTTATCAAAAGCACCTCTATCAACTATTCTCGCGTTATTTGGCGGTGTCGGACCTGAACCCCAGCCGGTGATAACCGTCCCATCCGAGAGTTTTACTCTTCTGCTTCCGGTAACATTATCTATATTTGTAGTCCCATAACTGATCCTTACCCTTTGTTTATTCTTTATTACCTGCTTTGCAAGTTCCAGAGTTTTCTTTTGAAGCGTAACATAGTATCTTTCAAGTATTTTTCTAGAATATGGGGAAGCCCAGGCATGACCGCCTGCTGAAGAATGACAATGGGTAGCTGTTAACCAAATATCTTTTACTTCAATGCCCGAGAACTTTGAGATAATTTTTGATATTTTTTGACTTTCCTGCAAAACCGTATATGAATGCCCCGGCTGGGCATAGTCAACATAGACCGTGTCAAAAGTTATCATTAAAAACTTTTTGCCGCCTGATTGCAAAAACACTGCCCTTGCATAAAGCCGGTCTAAAATACCCCTGGCTCCGGGGAAAAGCCTTGGCATTCCGCACAGCTCCATTCCTACCGGATGCTCAGGAGTTATATCGATTTTTTCAAAACCTGCATATAACGGGAAACCTTTTTTGACTGCAATATTTTTACTTGCTGTCATACAACCTATTGATTTCATTTATAATTCTTGGCGTTTCCTTGTCTGCCACATTAATCTTTCCGGACTTGAGAAGTCTTTCCACTTGTCCTTTTTCGGTAAGTATGTAGTAATTTATATTTAAACTCACAGAATCCCCTTTTTTTGCATCTATAGGTTTGCCGAAATACTCCATATTGTAGGAGTTACCCGGCCTATAGACATATATATCATCCATTTCTGAAGGATCGAATGTCATTAACAGTGTTTCTTTTTCTTTTTTGTCAAAAGCCAGCCACCAGCCGCAATCGGGCCTGTAATCATTTTCTTTGGCGTCTCTTATTATCTTTTCTTTCTCTGGAACCACTATTATATCATCGGCTGTATCATTCCCACCCGCATTTATTGAAGGATGAACTCTTATTTTGAATTTTTCTATAATTTCACTGCCGATATTAGTATATTTTATTTTTATATTTAATCTTGTGCTTCCCGGGTCCAGGGTCATAATCCTTTCTACTTTCACATAATCCGTAGAAGCTGAGGCAAGAAAACTTACACCTTTTTCAGCGTTTAAAACTTTCAATTGGTACACATTCTGGCAAAAATAATTCCCTTTGGTATAGTCGGATTCTCCGTTTTCTCCGATGATATCTTTCAGTCCGGGGTTTCCTCCAGAAGGCTCAAATTGATTATGACCATTTGACTTCAGGCTATATTCTATTACTCTGCCGCCAAAATCAGGCAGAACGACCAATCTCACCAGGCTATTTTCAAGAATTCCGGCTTTGTAATTTTCCCCATTAAGCTTGTAATCGGCGTTGATTATTGCCGAACCACTTTCATTGACGCCGATAAGATTATTGTCCGCCAAGACAAAGGCAGTCAGAATTATGCTTAGCACTGGAATTAAGATAATTTTTTTGTGCATTTTTCCCCCGAAATAAAGAAAACCTTGCCCCTCAGAGCACGGATGAAACCAGCATTTTTAATAATCTACATTCAGGGACTAATTGCCGTTCGCTGTCTTGTCATTGTAAATTATTTTTATAAAAGTTACCGTCCTTAATGATAGCTGCAAGATATTTTTCGGGATCCTGAAGATATTTAAGATCTTTAGTCGGATTCCCGTCCACAACCAAAAGATCTGCCCTTGCGCCTTTTGCCACAACACCTGATTTACCTTTTTCATTAAACAGCTCTGCGGCAATACAGGTAGCCGAACGGATAACATCTATGGGAAGCTGGACCGAAGCTCTCAAGGCAAACTCATGCAATTGATTCTTATGCAATGAGCCGAGCAGATCCGTCCCATAGGCAATCTTAACACCTGCTTTAAAAGCCAGTTCCAAGGCCTTGACTCCTTTATCCTTGACTTCTGAAAGCTTTGAAATTATCTCACCGGAGTAAGTTCCTTCACTTTCAAGAAAATTGTAAATTGACAATGTAGGGACCATGAAGGCGCCATATTTAACAAGCAATTCAGCACTTCTTTCATCAATAAGATTGCAATGTTCAAAAGACTTTACTCCGCATTTCAAACAACGGTTAACAGCTTCTTTTGTGTAGGCATGCGCAGAGCAGTAAAGGCCTGCCATTGCGGCTTCATCAACAGCCGCAAGAACTTCATCGTCAGAAAACTGTTGATTTGTTATTCTGTCTGTAGGAGAAACAACACCGCCGGAAACTAAAAGTTTGATATGATTTGCTCCTTTTCGAATCTCATCTCTGCATGCGCGCCGCACCTCGGCTATCCCGTCACATATTCTGCCAAAATCTACGACAGGACTAATACCCTCAAAGTTCTCCTCTCCTCTTTTGCGGCTATCGCCGTGCCCTCCGGTTGTCGAAAGAGCATGGCCGCAAAAAAGCACTCGCGGCCCTTTGATATATCCTTCATTTACGGCTTGAACAAGACCATAATCTGCGCCGCCTTCATCACGGACAGTAGTAAATCCCCTCATCAGCATATCCTCGAGGATTCCGGCCGACCTTACCGCAGTATAAAAAGGCGAACTGACCTTCAATTCGTGAAGGTCAGCAGTCCAAGCCGTTACATGTACATGTGCGTCGCAAAGCCCGGGCATTAAAGTTTTACCGGATAAATCAATAATTTTGCAGGGCTTTTCCGGCAAAAGGCCTCCCGCCGGTTCGACCTTTTCTATAATTCCTTCTTTTATTATTACACGGCAATCAGGTAACATCTTCCCGGAAATAGTATCAAGGACCGAAGCATTATCAAGGATCAAGCGCTCTTCTTTTTTCATAATTTAAAACTCCTGTTGAATTAATTAGACGGAATATAAGGCCCATATTGAAGATATGCCTCAGGAATTCTTCTCGAACTTACCCCGTTTGACACTTCAATATAATAGTCATTGGTCGGAGAATCTACAATCATTTCACATTCATACTGTACGCCCTTGGTTGGATACCCTTTTCCTTTTTCCATTTTAATAGTCTTGTCTCCTGCGACTACTTTAACATATTCCGCGTCTCTGCCTAAAATATCCTGATAAAGCGCTTGGAATTTCACCTTTTCTCCTTTTTTGCATCTATATTTGTCAACATTGCTGACTAAAACAAAAGGATGTGTTTTTTCCGGGCTGCTTATACCATAGTAATCCGCTATACCCCTTACAAGCAGTTCTCCTTCTTGTTCGTGAAATTCCGGAGTTGTTCGGCCTGCAACCGTCATAGTTTTTATCTCGGTTATCATTGCTAAAGCGCTAAATAAATCCTGCAAATACCTGGGACTGCTGACCCGATCAAGATGTGTTTTTGTATATGCAGTAGTTACATTATAATTAATTAAATACTTTTTTCGCAGAAAAGATACATATCTGTTTATTCCTCCCCTTTTTTCCTCGCTGTTATAAAACAGATAGACTTGCGCTGCTGTATCAGGCTCATTAAAAAAACCATTATGAAAATCATGGGATATATTAATAGACATTCCTTTCTTTTTCCAATTTTCCAGGAATAATTTGAACATTTTATTTTCCTTCAGGATCCCGTCATAATTTGATTGTTCATCGGCGCCAAGCCAATCGGTTCCGTTAAAATATTGCCCCCCGTCTTTTGTTAGAGGCCAATTTGTATGGCCCATATGAACACCGTCTCGATCGGCAATAGGATAAAATAAATATATAAACTTTTTTCTTAACTCTTCAGCAAAAGGGTCTTTTGAAGCTATGAATTTCATGGCACCCATCAAGGTAAGTGTGCCTGCCGTTTCCCATGCGTTTTCACGGGAATACAACAAGACCACCTTTTTATCTTTGTCAGGTGTATTTTTGTCGGTAACGGTTACAAGAGGACAGGGCAAATCAAAAATAGTGGATTTTCCCAAAGTCTCCACAGTCACATAGGGATTATCTTGTATTGCCCTTATATAATTATCAACAACTGTATTTGAATCGTTGTAAAATAGTGAGAAATACGCGATATCCTCCCTGAATGTATGAGAGCAAATGCATGTATTTGTAGTTTCGTCATAAGCAAAATTTTTTAAATTCTCATATGCGTTTTCAAATACATTAACTACAGGCTTATAAGTAACAACATAATAAGGGTCTGAAGAGAAACCTTTACGGTTGTTTTTATAAGGTTCTTTAAAAACAATGGTCTTATCTTTAACACCGGTAAGTTTAAAATTAAACCATAAATCTCTATTAGTATTGAAAAGGTCTGAAGTAATTGTAACATTTTCTCCGGCCTCTATTATTTTTGTTCCCGGCCTCATATGACCGTTGTCGAAATCTGCAGATATTTCAACCTTAGAGAAAGCATTACATATACAGACCCAAATTACTATTACTGCAACAATTAACGTGTTTTTCACGATTCCTCCTTGAACAAATATTCTTCATCAAGTTTGTTTCCATTTTTTCCGAATTACATCTTGATATCTTCTAATCTCTTACAACTAAGTCTAACATCAGTAACATATTATTTAAATAACTTGCGGGGGTTTTTGTATGGACAATATTGCTATAACATGGATATTGTTGCGATTACCCTAATGAAAGGGTTGCAATCCTTTTTCGATAATTTTGCGGAGATAAGCCTTTATGCTTTAAAAACATTCGTGAAAAGTAGAGAGGGTCTTTATATCCGACCGTATATGACACCTCTTTTATCCTCATATTTGTCTCCAGAAGAAGCTGGCAGGCTTTATTTTGTCTGAGAATAGTTATCCATTCAGAAAATGTCATTTCATTTGCTTTATTAAATACATGAGAAAAATGGAATTTACTGAGCAATGACATTTTCGCCAGTTTTTCAAGAGATATTTCGTTATAATAGTTATTTTCCAGGTATTTAATTGCTTTAGTCAATTTTACTTCTTTTTCTTTAATATCCCTCAGGTATTCTTTAGAATACATTTTATAGGTGAATTCTCCTTTCTCAATCTTTGCCCCCAAAAAAGAAAACCAACGAGAGACAACTATTTTCATTTTTTGAAAATTGCGTTCTCCCGGCTCTAAAGTAAAAATATCCTCCAAAACAAAATATTCTTTTGCATTTAGCTTCATATTGATGTTTGAAACAAACTTCAACCCGGAATCTTTTTCATAGCGCGTATAATTAATCTTCAGATTGTCAACTTTCACATAGAAAAACCAAACGAGCTCATATTTTATGCTGCTTTTGAAATAGGATTCATAATGATAAGTTCCGGGCATAATTACGATTACATCACCTGCTCTAAGAGCGTAAGTTCTGTCTTCAACGGCTATTACACATCTGCCCTTTATTAAAACTGCAACCTTAACAAAATTCGAATTCTTTCCATATTTTGCTGCATATTCCGGGACAGAATAGATCTTATTAATTCTACGTTCATGTTTCTTTTGACCAAGTATTATTTGATTTTCACAAAGTAACTGTGATCCTGCCACAATTCTATTTACAATATCTATACTATTTGTATTTAATTTGATATTTTGGAGTGTTTTATGTTTGCTCCTGTACGACATTTTACCTCTTTATTATTTTTAGAAGATTGTCGGCGTATGTATTGTTATACTTTGTTTTCAATTTCTACCCACCGCATGTTCCTCGAGTGTATTATCCCTATTTGCCGAATGAAGCCGTTAAAAATTTCCAATAAAACTACACCATTTTATAACATTATTTAAGGTTTAAGCGCAAGTCCATTAGGTGTGCCTACTTGGATAAGGTAGAGTATTCGAACCAGATTATTCTTTATAAAAGCACTAACCTAATGGAATAAAAAAGGCATTCTTTATTTTGTTAACCTTTGTTAACAGAATAAAGAAAAGATATGTTCGCACAGGGACCTATAAACCTGAATTTCAACCTTTACATCTTTTTCTTTTTTTCATTTATGTTCCATTTAAACTCTGACCTATTTGGAACATACTGCGGCTTTCGTTTATCAAGCGTTACCTGTGTTCCCGATCTGTCCAAAACAAGGGACAATGAATGCTGATGAAATCTTAGCCCTTCGATCTTTAAATTATCTGAACAAAAGCAAGGCAGGTGAGGACGCAGTATAAAACCATCCCATGTTGGCTCAAGTCCCGTAATATAATATATCAACGCTGTAAGAAATACTCCGGAATCCGCCGCTCTCCTTTTGTCGTATCCGGTAACCGGGCAATCCACTGAAGTGTATTCCCAAAGAGCTCCTGATGCGGGAAGCGCGCTCATTAGCGTTTTTAAATATTCGTCGCCGGCCTTATATGATGCGATACTTCCGAGGGCATGAAGGTAAAATGCCGTGCTTAGACCGGCATAAATATCGGTTAAACTATTACCCTTAACTATCCCTTCCGGCGTCTTAAGCTTCTTTCCACATTCTTTTATACCCGCAGCATAACTACCGGGCCTTACTTCTTTTACTCCGATATAATAAGGAGTACAGAGTCCGTTTACCAGCAAGCCGGAAAAGCGTTTGCCGTCCGGAAAAAGAAATGAAGAATAGCGTTTGCAGGAAGAGTCCCAAAGTTTTTCTTCAACGGCGGCGGAAATTTTCTTTTTCTTCCTGCCCCAATCATCTGCCCGGGATATGAGGCTATGTATCCTGGCAATTCGTTCGGCATAATCCAGCGCCGCAATTGCCAGCCAGCAATTATCCAATACGGCATATTGGTCCAATACCTTCCAGTCGGGAAAGAGCCGTTCCTCGAACTCCCAGATCCATATCTCATCCCCATCAAACCCGATCAAGCCCTTGGAATTTGTCCGGATCGTATCTGCACATTGCTTGATCATTTCCCAAACTCCGTTATGCGAAGGCTCCCGGCCTGTCCAGAGGTGAAGGTCCCGAACCATCAAGATGAGATACGAGCATACTTCGGTGGTCGGGTTGGGGCCCCAGCTTGCATGAGTATTCAAATTATAGCCGTTGCAAACCCCGCTATATTGCCAGCTTGCAACAAAGCCGCGTAGATTGACCTCTGCCTCTTCAAATCTCCCGGCAGATAAAAGTCCACGTTGTATCATATAGTTGTCCCTGCACCAGCAGTGAGTATGCCTTTGGAAGGACGAACCTGTGTGGAGCCCGTTCTTGCCTTCGTGTGTTTTTGGCAGGACCTGAAGGCTGTCCACCAGCCCGTCCAGGCGACTGTCGCCGCTTTTGAGCGTCATCCTATCACTCCAGGATTTCCACCGTTTCTGAGTACTTTTAAAATTTTTCCACGGGTCAAAGACGGGGGTTGCTTTCATTGCTCGGCTCTCTTCCGGATCCCCGCCTTTTATGCGGGGTATAAGTATCGACCAGGAAACGGCTGTCTTCTGTGGTTCTACCGCCGATAAATGAAGTGGTACATCTATCTGCTGCCACCTCTCCTCATATTTACCCTGAAGCAAGCAGGCTTTCCTGCTTTTCTGAAAGTTCACCGAGTAAAGAGAGAACCCCGTTGAATCGCTCTTGTCAATAAAATGATTGAACGGCCCGGAGGCGGACAACTTCCAGGTACTGTGGGAATTAACTGGAAGGTGATGTATGATAAGTTCTTCGAGAAGGGTATCTTTCAGATTTTCAGCAATAAAAACCCTGCAAAAAAGCGAAAGTTCCGGCTTGAGCGGCGCAAAGTCTATCGCAGAAATTCGAATTTCCTCATTTTCCACGCTTGAAACAATGATAGCTGTTCCTTCGACACGGCGAAGATACTGGGCCGGCATATCACGGAAAAGAAGGCTGCGTTTTTTTTCTCCTGTCTTGTAGGAACAGCCATATAATATGACCCGCGTTGATTCTATCCTTGTGAATTCAGTTCCTCCCGGCAGGTCGTAATGCGGGCATGATAAAGGGATATCACGCTTGCTTGGGCCGCAAAGCTTTATAATCCGGGTAAGGTCATATTGTTCTTCCGGAGGAAAAAGGCCGCCTATAACACCAAAAATATTCCGGTTCCCGATGTCGCCCGTATCAGCTTTGTTGGAGACCCGCCAGTTTCCCCGCTTATCTTTGATAAGCCTGTCGAGCCCGGTATGTGATAACCCCTCCAGATAGGGCGCATTTACCCATCTATCTTTCCACTCCTGTATTGTTGTTCCCGCAGGCAGAGTGGAGATTTTTGGTATACGCAAAATTTTCCCCTTTCCGCCGTATGGAATAACAACACTTTCCCAGGATGAGTAATGAATATTACGGAGCAATGAAATCCATTTTTCTGTCTGCGTATTTTTAGTCATAGAATTTTCTGGATCCAGCCTTCTAAACTTGAGTATTCTGTTTTGTCTTTTCTTAGGACTAGCGTCCTGGCTACTTTTCTTATCCGCCTATATTTATAAATTCCCTGTTCAATCTATATCAGTTTATATCATTATTTAAGGTTTAAGCGCAAGTCCATTTGGAATGACTATTTAGCTAAGGTAACGACATTTTGATGGCAAGTCGGAAATTTATGCCAATATTCTGATTTTCATCACTCGTATTTGGGATGAAGTTTCAGGAATTTATCGGTCAACTTATACCTGTTATCCAGAAAGCGATAATAATCTTCACGGGAAACAAAGGGATTCCCGTCGGTATTCGTTTCTTTAACAATTTGCCACGGATGTCCGGCCAATAGAAGATCAAACTCCAGTGTCTTCATTAATGGAATGGTTTTTCGATAATCCCTTCCGCCGCCTTCATAGCCTTCCTTTTTCTGCCACGCCACATCGCACAAGACTCCTGACGCATCTCCCATGACCAAAGCCTTTTTTGTGCCGTGTTCGCCGGGAATGTCGACGGAAAAGCAACAAGAATCCTGCGAGTGGCCCGGAGTATAGATGACAAATATTTTATATTTTCCGCAAGTGATCGTCTCGCCGCCTTTCAGACCGACCACTTCAAAGCCATCCGGAATCTTTCCTTTGCCCAAACCCAGCTCCAGCCGTTCAATACCCCTCTCATGAATATATATTTTCGCCTTAGATTTTGTTACAATTCCATAATTCCCGCCGGCATGATCATTATGATAGTGTGTATCAAATATCCATTTAACATCTTTTGCGGCAAATCCCAGCTTTTCGATGTGCTTTGAAAGAATTTCCTCTTCACCCGTGGTATCAAATAGAAGAAGCCCGTCGCCGGTGTTTAATAAATAAGAGCAAAACCCTGCTGTTCCCACATAATACAGCTCCCCATATATTTTTTGCGGTTCAATAACCGTTATAGCCGTTCCCTGCCCGTCCAGCTTATCCCAATAATGAAAAGATGTGTAGGAAATAGACTTGCTTGGCACTGAAATACCATTCGCCGTAAAGCCCTCTGTTGTCTTGTTGCTCTGCGCGTGAAAAACAGAACCAATATTTAAAAGGAACAGCCACGCGCATACAATGGCCATCCATTGGGAAATACAACTTTTTTTATTCACATGGTTCCTCTTTTCATTATTATAGTATAGACAGTATTATTTGGAATCTGTTATATCAATGCTGCCAACCTGTTTTCAACCATTAATGATCCCCGTGCCGGTACTTCTCAATCCGCCTATGCTCATAAAATTTCAATTCAAACTATACCGATTTATATCATTATTTAAGGTTTAAGCGCAAGTCCATTTGGAATGACTACTCAAATAAGGCTGCAATGTTTTTTGACAGGAAACCTTTTGTGATTTTTTTCCTAAATTTTCAATTTGATATACGAGATACAGAATAATAGTGGTTACCAATAGGTTTTGTCAATTTAAATGAAAAGGGCAGCTTTTAACTGCCCTTTAATACTATTTACTTCTAGCCGGTTGTTTTACTCCGTAATCTCCACCGGGAATTCGCGGTAGCCGTCAGAGACGGTCCAGCGAACACGGTAACTACCTTTGTCAAGTTCTGTGCCGTCTATAGTTCCGTTCCAATTAAATGCCTTTATACCAACTAATCCGTCGGTACCTCCGGTCAATTTTCCGTTAAAAAGAACGCCTTTTTTCTCTTTGCCGTCGGCAGAGTAAACAGTAATTTCAAGGTCTACATCTCTCCGAGCTTTACAGAGAACTACCGAGGGTTTTGACTTGGAAACGCTATGCGGCATAACAGCTGCCACCGTAAGGCTTTGGACTGAACTAAAGGGACGTTCAAAAACCGTGACCGGCAGGCCGGCATATTTTCTCGCAAAACTTGGGGGGGATTTTTGTGTTACCTTTTCAAAATAATCCCTGGCATAACCGCCCCTGCCATTTTTCAACTGTGCGGCATAAATATCCCGGATGGTCTGGTCAAACGGGCAAAGAGCCTCCCAGAGGCAGCCCGCGAGCTGTGTTCCGCCTTTTGAGTAAACATTTGTTTTAGCCCTTTCTTCGGCGGCTTTTTTTTCTTCGGGTGTTACGGGATTGGCGGGAAGTTTGGAATTAGAATTAATGAACTTCGCTGACACTCTATCGCCGTTCCACATTGTTTTCAGATTGGTATTGAGAATCCTTTCAATATCCTTTTTATCAAAGACCACACCGGTGTTATAGGCCTCCACTATCTGGTGAATCTCGCCACTCTGGTAGTTACGGTACGGATGAACGCTCATCCAGAGCCGGGTGACCTGCTTATCGGTGTCCACATCCCACGGCCCGAAGGCTTCCCAGTAATTCCATACATAATAGTCACCCGCCAGCTGTATGCGGCTTTTCAAAAAAGAAAATATCTTCTGTGCCCGCTCGCGGTAAACGGTCTCGCCGCTTACGCGATAAAGTTTAAGAAAGCAGACCCCCGCATCGCCCTGTTTATTAAAAGGGAGTGAAAGCAGCGGATTCGCGTCCGGATTAGGATATTTCTTCCAGGTAGCCGTATCGCCTTTTTTGCAAAAATAATCCCAAACAGAATAAGCGGCATACGGACCGTCTTCATGCCAGGCCCCGCGCGTGTTCCATTTTTCAAAATAATCCTTTTTAAAAATAGAGATGTATTTTTCTGCAGCGGTTCCATAGATTTCCTTAAGCGCTTTGTCCTTCAGTACCACCTCGGCAAAATCCAGCATATGCGCGTAAAGAATGGCATCACCCACATTGGAGTCTTCCCAGAATTCGGCATCACCACCGACCCAGCCTTTATAGCCGTCCGGCCCCGCCATACGAAGACTGAGCAGAAAGTCAAAAGCCTTTACCGCGCTGTCTAGCCAGGCTTTGTCCCTTGAAGCATAGTAGGCGGGCAACCATTCATTCAAAGCAAAGGAAGCTCGCCAGGCAAAGTTCTCCCCGCAGCCGCCATTTTTTGCCGAGAAAGCGGCATTATTTACAATCTCATTATAAAAGGGCTTATCCGCCGCGCTCGTGTTCAAACAAAAGGCCGTCAAAAGCACAAAACAAATTTTAATCCTGTCCTTTATTTTTTTTCTCAACCGTATTCTCCTTGTGCTTTAGCACAAAACCAATTTACTGCCGCTTCAACTATACCAATTTATAGCATTATTTAAGGTTTAAGCGCAAGTCCATTAGACATGCCTAATGGGATAAGTCTACCGGCTGGAACAAATTAGAAAATTAAATATTTTTTTATCCGGTATACTTTAACCCTGCCATTAGGTTGTTTATTTTTCGTAGGGCATAAAGCCTACATTTAAGACAAACAAAAAAGGCGCCTGTAAAAACAAGCGCCTTTTTTGTTTAAAATAATTTTATTTGACCGGCTTCGGTGCTTCCTTTGCCGTATCTTTAACATCTATCTCTATATCATCGAAATAGAAAGTTTCGTTCTTCGCTCCAAGGCTGGGACCTCCGGATAATACTATTCCGTTGGCGCCTTTTTTGAAAAATTCAAGTTTTGTCGAAAATGCGGCGCTCTCTTTCTCATCGTTAAAGGTGGCTCCTAATGTTTTATCATCGGTGAAAGTAAAGAGCCACTTGCCCCATGCCGCTTTGGGCCTACTTATAGCGGAATGCCACGGGCTGAACCACTGGGCTTCAGCGGTAAACATTTCACTGTAGTCATTAATAGTCAGATAGGGTCTATAGCATATTACCTCAACCGCTTTATCATCATCGCTGTTTATCAACCCGAAGTAAGGGCCGTTGCTGCCTGATGGTGCTTTTTTTACGGCAAAAGAATCATATACCCACATTGTAACGGTGCCAAACTTGTTTTCGGTGCTGAATCTGAAAGTTGCCGTTGATCCAGCCGGTGTAAAAAGAGAGGAATTACCTCCGTGTTTCTGGTCCGTGGAAATAGAAACATCACCTTCTATTTCCCACTTTTTCAATACTGTTTTGTCTTCGAAGCCTTCGGTTATTTTAGCCGCATAGATCGAAGTCGCGAAACTCACTGCTATTGCCGCTAGTACCATTCGCTTAAGCATTATTCCTCCTCCCTTCATTATTTTCAAGGCCGTTCATTTCTACTTTACTGTAAATCCCTTATCTAACAATGAGATTATAGCATTATTAAGGTTTAAGAGCAAGTCCATTAGTCCGAATACTACGATAAGGCTACAATGTTTTGGGGGCAGGTTACAAATCCAGAATCTGTTTCTTCTTTGCTTTAAACTCTTCTTTCGATATTATCCTTTTTTTTGTCATTTTTTATCTGCACCAATGTTGTTACATGCGGAACAAAGCCAAATTTCTTATAAAATCCAAAAGCATTCTCATTGCCAGCAGCTACTGAGACAGTCTTACATTTACAATTCTTATCGTCCATCCATGTTAAGGATATTTTAACCAATTTCTTTCCTACCCCGGCCTTGCGGTATTCTTTTTCAACAAATAATGACTCTATTTCCCCTTCTTTGCTTTTTGAAAAAGAGCTGACACAAAATCCTATTAACCGGTTATTTCTTATATACTTGGCAGCAACAATGAATAACTTGCTTCCTTTCATTTTTTTGCTAAGAAAGTATTTTTTCCTTTTTTCCCAATTGTTTTTCCTAAAATGCTTTTTAAAGTGCTTTGAATTTTTCCCGTGATGGATATTCAACTTCTCCCACAAAAATCCTATGCTATCAATCTTTGATCTTTCCAGCTCTTTATATACTATTTCCATAAACTTCCTCTTCCTTTTCTATTACTATTTTTAAACATTCTACAAATAAGAATACACTTATATTCTTAAAAATCAAGTTAGAGCGCCTGCAGTAATTTACGGTATACAATAGATTATTATTTATAGGGCTGCCCACACTGGCCGAGTTTCGCAACTGGCTGATTCATGAGCATAGGAGCATCAATTAGTAATTGAATTTTGTCAAAGCAACGACATAGAAGTTTTACTGTTTTGATCCGCCGTCGCTGTGAAGAAGCTGCTTATTTATCCAGCCACCTTCTTTTGAACATAGAAACTTTACGAGGTTTGCACAGTCTTTTGGAAGGCTTACGCGGCCAAGCGGTGAGCAGGCTCCCCATTTTAGTTTTTGTTCTTTTGTCATCCATCCCGTATCCGTTGGACCCGGGTTGATGACGTTCGCCGTAACCCCGAGAACCTTGAATTCTTCAGCTGCTGAAAGGACTATCCTATCCATTGCTCCCTTGCTCGCACCGTAGGGTAAGTTCCCTGTTGTATTATCGCTTGTTATGGAAACGATGCGCCCATCTCCAAAACCACCTTTATATCTTAAACCAAATTCGCGGACAAGCAGCCATGTTGCTCTGGCATTAACTGCAAAATGTCTTTCAAAACTTTCAATTGAAGTATCTATAATATTACTATTTATAGAGTAGCAGTGCGACAATACCAAAGCAGACACCGGCCCGAGTTGTTTCTCAACGGTGTTAAAGATTTTATTAGGAGTCCCTATATCTGAAAGATCCTCTTCAATTGCAGTTGTCCTAGCACCAAACGCGCTCAACGACCTGAGCAACTTAGCAACTTCACCGTTCTTATCACCCCACTGCATAGCTGAGTCATATTTACGCCAGTATGTTATTGCCACATCCCAACCCGTCTCTGCCAGACCAGAAGCTATTGCAGCTCCTATCCCGATCTTTCTGCTTGATCCAGTTATCAGCGCTATTGGACGCAATATTTTTTTTGTTTTCATTATATATATTATAGGCCTTAAAATATAATATTCAACAATAATCCCGCAGATCGTTCGCAACCTACGGTTTGGAATAATCTATCTTCCCGGACTTAACGACCTTCGCAACTGGCTGATGAATAATAAAGTTTAATCCCCGGTGAATTTTAAGGATTGCAATAACTAATGGTTTAAAACTATATTTTATATCAAAAGGATGGGATTTATTTTATCTTTAATTTCAAATCAACATCTGTTAGAGAAGAATATTTGTCGCTCTCGGAATACTCGTCCGGGCTTTCCGATATAACTTCAAATCCAAGTTTTTTAAATATTGGAATGTTACCAGTTTCTTTGACTGTGCTAGTCGAAAGATAACTTAAACCTTGTTTGTGAGCAATATCAATTATCTCGCTAACCAATGCTCTTGCAACTCCTTTATTGCGGTGATCAGAATGAACAAATAAACCGATAATACGGATGGTCTCTCCGTCGATATAGAATTGGGTCGTTCCGATAATCTGTCCGTCAATCAACGCCACAAGCTGACTTAATTGCGGGAATAATTTTCTCCTAATTTTCAGCGCCTTTTGATTAGGGCGATAGGTTTTACGAAGTGTGGCAGTAGCAGATCCAGAAACTCTCCGAATGTCTTCAGAATCTTCCAGCAAACTTGGACGAACTATGATCATCTTTCTCCTTTACTAAATATATGCCTTATTTCAAATGACGACTTAATATGTTTCCCCGCTCAAACAAAATCTTCATCCCATCAGATATTACTCTCTTAGTGCCGATATCTAAAGGAACAGCCGACCACCGTTGATCTGTGATACCGTATTCCACCTCGCAGTCATTTGAATAATATGTCTTAATTGAGGTAAGTATTCCGTAATTTTCAACATTTTGCTTGGTTATCATTCCAAATTGTTTAGTCCAGTCCTTCTTTTCAATATAGTTATTTGTCTTATCCGTTATCAAAACGAGATCCAAATCGGAAGTTTCATCTGCCTCATTTCTTGCGTAAGAGCCAACTAATGCAATTGCTTGAATATCAGGTTGAGCCGAAGCCCATTTTACAAAATCATCAAGAAATTTATCAAACTTTTTATTTATTTTCATTCTTGAGAAAGTTTATCATTAAAAATGGCAAGTATCAATAAAAAACCGCAGATTGCATTACGCAACCTGCGGTTTGGGATAGTTGGCTCCCCGCATTTGACGAGTTTCACAACTGGATGGGGTATCATAAGACTGAGTTATGTCTGCCTTCTTTAGAGTATCCACTTTTCGGGTAATTTTCAGGCTAAACTTTTAGCTAATTTGTTTTTATTCTCTAAAAAAGGGTTGTGACCAACTAATTTCTTCCCCAATACCTAAACACTCTATTCTTATATATGAATATAACTTGTTTTCAAACGCTATTTCTGCTTCTTTTCCTTTGACCTTCTTTAAGTGTTTTCCACCCGGCCCTATAAAGCGGATCAATTTTGCGTTTTTAGTTTTAATATATATGGTGTTCTTTTTTCTGCCTATGTCTGTTATTTCCACACCGTTAAATCCATAAAAACAGCCGGTTTTCAGAGCTTCAAAGATTTTGTCAGGATCACTCTTATCTACTGCAACAACATTCCCACAATCAACGATATCAGTCATCAGATGTGCATCCTGGTTTACAAAACCAAGTACTTTTTTACCAAGCGCTAGTAAACGATCCCACTTTGCAGTTGAAAGAGGACTTCCGGCAAAGCGTTCTATAACTTTATTGTAGATCTCTAACCCATCATACCTTGTATTAGTATTCAATTCATCAAAGAAGTAGTGTTCTCTTATTCCCCAATCAGGGTGGCATAATATGCAGAGGTTCCCTGCTTTTTCATTATCACTAATCAATTCTTGAAAAGAAATATTTTTTTTATTTATTATCCTATTCTTTTTCAATCCTACAATGCACGTATGTTTCTGCCCTAAAATGTCAGTCTCGATTCCCTGCAGCATTAAAAGTTTTGTTTTCAACCCTTTGTAATTCGTTACATCATTATCTGTTACTGCAAGGAAAGCAAAACCTCTTCTTTCATATTCTCTTACCATATCTTTTATTGGGGAACCGTTGCTTTTGTCAACATGCATGTGGAGATTACCTTTGAGCCATTTAGATCCTTTGCTGCTATATGGATTTTTCCAATTAACATTTTTCATTTTCTTCCGTTTAGAACAAAATTTGGGGAAATAAAATTGGGATTCCGTTATAACAAAGCTACCGGCCTGTTTCTACCCTTAATTATACCAATTCCAGTTGCTTTTCAAATCCGACTATATGTATTAAAGTTTCCGGTTCAACTACACCAGTTTATAGCATTATTTAAGGTTTAAGCGCAAGTCCATTAGGCAGACAGGTAATGTAAAATATAGTGTGTAATTTCAAAAGATTGAATAAGTATAAAAAAAGGGCTATTCTCCTTAGGAAACGCTTTAACTTACGCCAATAAATTAAAGCATAAGGAGAAACAGCCCA